>Ga0315273_10000362_pt1 | contig 46326 bp, 37 predicted proteins | sample YL17G02_0_MG_FD_205753 | JGI IMG/M metagenome (GOLD analysis project Ga0315273, IMG submission 205753) | Sediment microbial communities from Yellowstone Lake, YNP, Wyoming, USA - YL17G02_0 | ecosystem: Environmental > Aquatic > Freshwater > Lake > Sediment | place: USA: Wyoming | collected...
GATTAACCCGTAATATGCAAAAGCTTAAAGATTCTAATCCGAAATTGCTGATAGTCCTGACCGGGTGTATGGCTAGGCGAAGTTGGCTTAATACAAAACAGTCATCCGGTTCTCCATTACAGATGGGACAAGAGGAGAGGGCATCCAATTTAAAAAAGGAAATGCCATGGATTGACTTTGTAATCGAATCAAATGACTTTTACAAGCTTCCGGAACTTTTGGGACATCCTACAAACACAGGAATTAGTGATTATTTTGCATATGCTCCAAAGGCGAAAAATAATTTTCAGGCATGGGTTCCCATTTCTACCGGTTGCGATCATTTTTGTTCATATTGTATTGTTCCATATGCCAGAGGGAGAGAGGTCTGCCGACCTGCTTCGGATATTATTAACGAAACGCAAAAGGCGATTGCAGACGGCTTCAAGGACATCACACTCCTTGGCCAGACAGTTAACCGCTGGACTAATCCAAAATTTGAACCGGAATTTAAGAAGGGGAGAATAGGAAATACTTTGATATCTGAATTAAATACAAAGACACTTACTCAAAAGGAACCCAAAGATTTTCTGCAATTATTGCATTTCATTGACGACATAGAAGGGGATTATTGGCTTAGTTTTATGTCATCTCATCCCAATTATTTAACCGACGAATTAATTGAGTTAATGGCAAAGAGCAAACACATCAAACCTTATATTCACTTTGCCATGCAATCCGGCTCAGATACAGTACTCAAGAAAATGAACCGTAAATATTCAATTAGTGAATTTATAGAAAAGACAAAAAAGTTAAAACGTCTGATTCCAAATCTGGGACTTTCTACAGACATCATCGTGGGATTTCCGGGGGAAACGAAAGAAGAATTTTCAAAAACTGCAAGGGTAATGGAAATGTTGGAATTTGATATGGCATACATTAGTGAATATTCACCAAGGAAAGGTACTGCTTCCGCCTTGATAAAAGACAATATTTCTAGGGCCGAAAAGACCCGCCGTAAGAAATATCTAAACGACGAAATTTTAGCAAAGAGTGCGCTAACGTTTAATCAAAAAATGTTAAATACCACTCAAAAAGTTCTAATTGAAAAAAAATATAAAGATGATTTCTTGGGTAGAACAAACAATAATAAAGAAGTACAAATATCAATTTCTCAACAATTAAAAATCGGCGAATTTGCTTCAATTAAAATCGCTTCCTGCACTCCTTGGGCTTTAAGGGGAATTCCGAACAAAAATAATTCGAAATAACTAAAATACTTTTTTCTTGTTGAATGGAAGTGGATTTGATATATTGTTAACAATTATTATTTGTATAGTTTGTGCAGATAAATTTAACCAATACAGACCAATTAATCATAAGAGAGGTTATAGTTACAAATTCAAACGAATTTTTAAGAAATAGAAATTATGGTTGGACATATCCTGATGATCCAAGCGAAATAATTGAATACGAAGGAGCAAGGTACATTCGGCTTTTAGGTAAGGTCCTACAATATCCAATAATACTAAACATTCGTGAGGCACAGTATAATAAATAATAAATATTAATTTTTTACTTTTTAATTTCTAAAAAATGCAAAATAAATTACAAAAAAAATACCCAGCACAGATAATGATAATTGTATTAGTACTAATGTCTGTTCTCAGTATTATTGCCTTATCGGCCACTCTCACAAGTGTTCGTGATACCGAGGAAAAAACACAAAATACACAATACCAATCGTATTATGCAGTTGGAGAGCAAAAGCTTCTGGACTTTCAACAAAAATTAGGAAGACAGCTATATGATAATACGGTTGCAACAGAACTTGGTGTAATAAATGGTGATACAGGAACAATTAGTGGTACTTGTGATGTGTTATCAAAAACCTGCATATACGATCCTATCGATACCGAACAATACAACACTACAGGAACAAAAGAGAAGGTAAAAACAAGTATTACTATTACGGACTTGACCAAAATAACAGATTTTCTTGCAAAAAAGGATAAAGATATTTTGATTGACTTAGAAGATTCTAGTGGCGATATACTTATTTCTTTTTCATGGGAAGGGAGTAATGTAGCATGGAATCTCACTATAGATAAATTGGATTATACATCAGAAAAAACTGTGTACAACCCTGATGGTGGTCCTTATGGAGGATCTATAAATCCTGCTACCGGTCTTCCTGTTGGAAGTTGTTTTTATTTCACTTCCGTTACATCAAACGAAATTAAATTTACAATCCCCACCGGTTGTTTAAATAGAATGTATTTTCGACTTAGACCGATAATGACTGCTGGAAGTGTCAAAATTATCACACTTTCCTTAGTAGGGAATACCAAACCACTACAAAGAGTATTAAAAAGTATAACGACAACTTCAGGCACAACTGAAGGATCCGGTAATCCAGACAATCCCACCGCTGTACTGGAAACTACATATTTACTTGTAGCACAGCCATTCTCTCTCTTTGATTATGTATTAAGAACCGAAGATCCTTCTGGTGTTGTAAAAAATTAATATTAAAAATTTATTTTTAAGTGTTTACTGGAAAAAGGTTGAAGGTTACATTTATTATTATTGAGAATATTTCCCACAAAATATATAATATCAACGGAATTTTGTACGTTAATGGATTTTGTTGCGGGATCGTCTAATGGTAGGACAACGGCCTTTGAAGCCGTGTATCATAGTTCGAATCTATGTCCCGCAAAAATATTTTATTTTATTGTATAATTTCATTACATTGTTTAATATATTAATTAAATATAAATTAAATTATTGATTTATTAAGAATGTCATGATAATAAAAAAATGTCTAGAGTTTTTTCCTTCCTTCTTTTTTTTCTTATTGATTTTTTATTCTGTTTCCGTTCTTTATAAAGTATTCGCCTCGAATGTTAATTTAACCGTTACGGTCGGAAATAACCCTCCGGTTTTCACAGTGCAACCTTTTGAGACACCATCATCTGATACAACAACACCTGTAAACGTGGGTGATAATATTTCTTTTACCGCAACCTTAACCGACCCAAATGTTGATTCATATTATCTACTGTTATGTAAAAATTCTAATGCTCCAACTCCAGGATCCCTTTCCGCTCCGGAATGTAATGGTGGATCTTCTAATAGGTTGTGCGTAGGAACAATAACTGCTTCTGGTGCTTCTACCAGTTGTATTCATGCCACAACGGGTGAGGCCGTTCAAAGTCAGGTCTGGTATGCATTTGGTTGTGACAATAGTACGCAAAGTGCTTGTTCAGCATCTGCAAGCGGGAGTGGTGCAAGTGGTTCTCCATATTATATTAATCATGCCCCAACTTTTACAATAGCACCGGTAACTCCGACTCTTAACCCTGGTGGGACAGCTGTTTTTACAGTTACATCCGGCTCTTGGGGAGATGCAGATACTACGCCTACTCAGGATACAGGAAAATTGTTGGTCTGTGCTACTAGTGGAATTACAAATGGAGTTTGTAACGGCACACAATTATGTGCATCTTCTGCAATAAATCCTGGTAGTCCATTAACTTGCTCTTATAGTGATGCAGTTAATCCTGTTAAAGCCGCAGGTACTTATCCTGCTTATGTGTATATTGTAGATAACCATAATTTTGGGGCTAGTGGGGCAATACAAGGAACAAATGTAGGGTATACTATTAACAATATGGCTCCTACTGTTCAGAGTGTCTCTATTAATGGTGGCTCAAATATTACTCTTCCCGGAAATACAACCACTAATATTAATATCGATTCTACGGTCTGGGATAACAATGGTTGCTTGACCTTATCAGCTACTCCTGTATCTCTAAAATTTTATAGATCAGCCATTGGTGCAGTAGGTTGCACCTTAATTTCTTCCAGTTGTTATTTGATTACTAGTAGCTCTTGTAGCATCGACTTAGCCGACAACTGTTCGGGCTCTACTGATAAAAGTGTTAAATATTCGTGTATTGTTCCTTTGGAGTATTTTACTGACCCAACTGATGGATTAATAACCACAAATCCATATTATAATGAAAATTGGTTATCTACCGTCACCGCTATCGATCTATCTTCCGCAACAGGCAGTTTGGAAGGTACTACTCCAGTAGAAATCGCAAGTACAAATTCTATCGAAATGACATCTGCAATCGACTTTGGTTCATTGGCTCCTAACATTGCATCAGGAGGCGGGGTAATAAATATTCCAGTTACAATAAATAATACAGGAAATATTGGATTAGACCTCGAAACAAAAGGCAATGGCGCAGGATTATGTACTGACTATCCTACATGTGCTGGAGCTAGTATAGGAATTTCTCAACAAAAATGGGAGTATATTAATAATACTACTTCATATAGTACTGGAACTCATCCATTATCATCAACACTTACCTCTGTTCCCTTACATATATTAAAGCCATTATTGGCTGTGCACCCGGCTATAAAAAGTACTTATTGGGGTTTGATGGTTCCTCTTGGACAGGCCTATGGTGCATATACCGGTCAAAATACAATAAATTCATTAGTAAGTGCTCCAGCAAATTGGTAATTTTTATTATTATTTCTTTTATGAAAAACAAATTTTCAAAAATATTAATTATATGCTTTTTATTTCTAAGTATACTGTTCATTGCTACACCAGCAAAAGCAATGAATATATCTCTGTCTCCGGCTACTTTGATACTCGATAACGTACTACCCAATTCAAAAATCGAGTATCCAATTACATTTAGTTTGAGCAACTTACAAGATGACGTCAAAGTATTCATTAGTACAGAGTCGGGAGAAATTGAAAATTGGATTTCCTTTTCTACTGGTAAAGAGTTTATTTATAAAAAAGACCAGGATTTACAAATTATTAATATAACGTTCACCATTCCAGCAAATGCAAATATTAAGTTCTATACTGGGATTATCCGCATTAATCCTAATATACAATTACAAGAAAATGCCACTGCAAGCATACTTAGTGGAACAAGGATTGATATTGAACTTTCGTTATCAAATAAAATTATTGAAAAAATTGATCTCTTGAATGCAACACTTGGGAATATTATGCTTGAAAATCCATTAGTCCTCAAACTAAATCTACAAAACAGTGGCAATGTTGAATATAGTATTACAAAGACAGAGGCGAAGATTATTGATAATGATAAAAATGAGGTTGCTATTCTTTCTTCTGATAATTCAATTTCGATTGCTCCATTTGCAACAAAAGAAATCAGTATAGAGTTTGCTAACATTTTGGGAATAGGTCAATATTCTGCAGAAATTTCGTTATATAAAGATGCTAAAGTCATATATCAAAATACATTACCGTTTACCGTCGAAAGAAAAAATTCAATAGTAGCAATACAACCAATGCTAGCTAACTTCTCTTTACCACTCATTATTTCATTGACAGTAATTGCTTTTATAATATTGGGATATACAATTATGATTGCCCTTAAGAACCGTTCTAAAATTAATACAGTAACTGCTACAATTTTGATTATTATCCAATTACCGCTAATTTCATATTTGGGGTTTGTTATTCAAGAACATGCACAGGTCTCTGATATTATTAAGTCTCATTCTATTTTTATAGCAAAAAGTGGGGAAGAAATTGCGAGTGCAAAGTTAGATATATCCCCTCCAATTGAGGTCTTAGGAATCTCGGAACAAAATACAAAGACAACTCCTATGCAAAATGATGTAATTGAAACAAATTTGGAAATGGCTCCTATTACAAAAACAAAAAATGGAGAATATATTGTCTTTAAATCGGCTGATTATAACTCGGAACAGATTTATTTTATTTCAGAAAATGAAAAAGTTAATGCAATAGAGGATTTGGAAGGGTGGTATAAAATCAAATTACTAAATAATCAATTCGGATACATTCCAAAGTCAAGTATTAAAAATATTGATAATTAAGTATTAATGAATAGTTTTTTATTAAATAAATTCACAAGTATATTATTAATATTCTTGTTTGTTGTATCTTTCTCTTTCTTATTTTTCCCGGTAAGAGCAAATGACATTTCTGTTAAAGTCCTTGTGGGTCCCGCCTCTGATGATGAAATACCATTAAGTATTACAAGTATTTCATTAATAGAAGACGAGCCAAAACCAAGTGGGAAACTTTTCCTTTTAATCCAAGGTGAGAATTTTTTACCGGGAACAAAGGTTTTCGTGAACGGTATTCTTGGTTTTACAACTTACGTCAGTTCAACTCAATTAAACGTATTAACAGATATCTTACTTATTGGGAATTATATCTTTACGGTAGTTAATCCGGATGGAGAGACAGTAGAAAAAGATTTCAATTATTCTATATCATTTATAACTCTTGCTGAGACAGGTGAGTTACTCTCAATTTATGAAAAACAAATATCTGCAATAGCAGAAAACGTACAAGTACAGACAGTAATTGCAACTGGTATGGGAACTGGAGTTGCATTTGCAAGTTCTCTAGAATATTTGAAATTATTATTTATTCCATATCGAAAAAGAAAAAAATATTGGGGACTGGTTTTTGAAAAATCTTCAATGACTCCAGTTGCTTTTACACTAATTAGTTTATTTGATAATAAAACCAAAAAATTAATAACAACAGCCGTATCTGATATGGAAGGGAGGTATAGCATTATCACTGACCCAGGAGAGTACTACCTCACAATTACACATAGTGACTATGTTTTTAACAGTACAATTAAGGATAGTAATATTTATCATGGACAAGTTTTCAGTATCTCTCAGGATCAGAACTTGAATTATAATATTATTCTTGAAAGAAAAGACGAAACTAGATTCTCATTTAAAATAAGAACAAAATTAATATTTAATAAAATATTAAAAATTATTGAAAAATTGTATCTTATAATTTTATTATGTCTTTTTGGGGTTAATGTAATCTTTTATTTAGCATCTAAGGACTTTATATATTTGATATTAATTATTTATCATTTTTTCTTGATTGCTTTTTATTTTATTATGAAGTACCGCTATCCAAGACAATGGGGAAGGGTATTAAATCACTTCAATAAAAATGGGATTTCAAATGCAATTGTTAAAATATATAACGAAACTGATGGAAGTATGATAGATAACAAAATTGCAGATAGACAGGGGCGTTTTCAATTGCTTCTGCCAAAAGGTAAATATCAATTTATTATTCAGGCAACTGGGTTTAATTTCCCCTCCAAAAACGATACGACATTCCAAGATGAAGGGGGTAAACTTTGGATAAATTCAAAAGAACATAAAAAGTATGATATTTTTCTAGATCCTATAGATAAAAATGCAGTTCCTGTGCAAAAATTCGGAATTATTTAATTCATATTTATTTCCCGCATGTATTATCGGTTTTATACATCTTTATCCCATAGTTCAATTCTATCCCATCATTATATTTTTCGAGAAATTGTGTGGTACTAAAGTCCTCATCAATAATTTTATTATCGCCTTGCTTTATATAAAAAAATTGAATATTTTTCTGCCTCAGAAATGGACAAAATTTATCTCGAGGGAAATTGTCAGTCAACAAGGTATTAATTTGAGCCACTCGCTCGTTTTCTGGATAACCCAAAGACCAGTTAAAATAAGGGACCCCCAAATATATTTTTCTTCCACTTAACATCACAAAATAAAAATCACTTGTTAAATTTAAAAATACATCTTTTGCTTGTGAGTTTTTTACCACCCATTGAGCATTTTTTGATTTCTCAATATCATCAATAACTCCTACCTCATCATTGTTTATTGGGAATATATCACAAATCCCGCCAATTAATAAAAATATTATTAGTATTGGAACAACGATTTTGCCAAAGACCTTAATATTATCAAACACTGTCTTTAAGAATAAATACGCATAAACGCCCCAAATCATAATAGTAAAAGTTATCAATTTGTGATTATTTGTCATATCCGTCCCAAAGTTAAACAAATTGGCTATAACAAACATTATTGTTGCAACAATAAACCATGCTGTCTCGGGATTTATCAGACGTAAATATAACTTTGTAAAAATATTTTTTGTACTTTCAACTTTTTGAGAAAATACCATTAGGAGTGATCCAGAAATTGCCAATATTGGCAAAATCCCCATATTGAAAAACCAATAAATAATCCACTGCTCTAAATCGCTCCCTGGTCTCATTTCCCACCAGGTTGTCGATTTAAATAAGAAACCAGGTTGCCAGTTAAACAGTCGATTTCCCTCGCCCACAGTATTAAGGAACAATAATCCGGGAAGCGCAAAAATCATACCAACAAAAATTGTAATTAAAATTCTTTTCTTTTTTTGGGGAAAAGCAAAGAAGAAAACACCTAAAATAATAAATGCAATCATTAAAACCGCCTTGTGCATCCAGGACATTATGCCAATAATCAATAACGCAATTAATAGTTTTTTCTTCCCTTTGCAATATACCACTAACCAAATTGCCAAAAACATTAAAAGAAATGAAAAAGCTAAATGTCTCTGATTTGTATAAATATTCAAATTCCAAAAAGCACTAATAATATTGTCATCATATGGACCAAAGGATCCAAATAATTTTGTGGAGAATAAATCCACCAAATTTTGTAAATGATTTTTCCCAATAAAAAAGTAATATATCCACGAAAGAGAAGAATTAAAAATAATTGTTAAGATTGCTCCGATTCCAACAAAATTTGATTTAGTTAATTTTTTTGCAAGTAAAAATATACATATTAATAATCCAGCAAAACCAATAATACTTAATAAATTAAGTGCAATATCAATTCTTAGTCCAAATTTTTCTAATAAGCCAACCAAGGCATAAAAAAGAAAATGATATTTGATAGGGCTTCCAGGAAAATGTGGGTATTCTGGTGGGAAATTTTCACCCATACTGAATGAACGAATTAAAGGAATATGGCTTAAAAAATCGCTATTTAATTTGGCTTTGATTAATATTTCTCCATCTTTATATCCAAAAGTCGAAGCCATTAACCAAATTGAGAAGGCAATGACCAAAGATATAATCAGAATACTACTCCAATTTTTTAATAAAAATTTCCATGTATTTTTAACAAATTTATTTATGCTTCTTTTTATCATGTATGTGTCTTAATCTAGGTAATAACATTAATGTATCGATACATACATGTATGCCATGTGAAAATGCAATAGTACTTTGTGTTTTTAAGTTTACAGTTACAGGAATCTCTAAAAAATTTCCAAACCCATTAATTACAGCTATTGTTAACATCTCTAGTTCAAAAGCGAATCCATTAATTCGACATTGTGGTAGTACTACATCTAATAATTCTTTAGAATAAAACTTGGCGCCTAATTGAGTATCAGTACAATTTAATTGAAAAAGCGTTGTAATTATTTTATTGTAAATTTTACTAATAAATTTCCTGGAAGTCGGATAATTTATTTTTGACTTGTAATGCCTCTTGGAAGGTAAAATGGCATCATATTTTTTAGCCATAATAGCCAAGAATCCATCTCTTAATACATTTGGCTCGATATCATTATCAACATCCATATAGCCCACAAAATCACTATTGATTCGCATCATTCCATACCTTACTGCATAGCCCTTGCCATAATTTTTAGGTAAATAATAAACAATAATATTTTTTTTGTTTTTGAATCCCTGTAATGCTTTTTTTGTACCCTCATCTGTTCCATCAACCACCACAATTATCTCGTAAGGAATGTATAATTTTTCCAATATTTCAATTTTTTTTTGTAAAGCATCTTTGATAAAACCACCTGCTTTAAATGCAGGTATTATCAATGAAATTTTTTGCTTCATATTCTTTTTAGCATTATTTTTTATTGTTAAATTGTAACTAACAACGTGATTTTAAGCAATTGACAATATAAATATTTGAAAAAGTTGACATAGATATTACGAATTTAATTTAATGAGTTGAACAGAAGTTTTTACACACTCTGATTTGCAGTATAAATTTAGTCAAACAATATTTGGGAGTCCTACCCACAAATCAGAGGCCTAATATAAAATTGATATTATTTGTATTATGAGTCCATGAGGCCGGTGTGTAAGAACTTCTGTTCAACACATTGTAATCACAAAACGTATCTAACCAATACAATATTTTCATTATTTTCGAAGAACTTGCTATAATCAAACCATATATTTTTTATTATTGAACTAAATGACGCAGGCAATTAAGTTTAATGGTAATTTTAATGATTTAAGTACGGAAACGGGTTTTCAATTTGAATTCAAATGTAGTTGTTGTGAAAGTAGCTTTCGTTCAAAATTTCAAACTTATACAACTGGCTCTGTTACTGGTATTTTGAACACTGCCAGCAATCTTTTCGGTGGTATTTTTTCACAAGTATCTAGTGTAGGAGAAGATATTAAATCGGCAACCTGGCAAAAAGACCATGATAAAGCCTTTGTCACAGCAACGGAGGAAATTTCACCATTATTTATTCAATGCCCAAGGTGTAAGGGTTGGGTATGTAGAGAAAAGTGTTGGAGTTTAAAAAAGGGCTTATGTAAGAAATGTGCCCCCGATTTGGGAGTGGAAATGGCTGCAGCACAAGCAAATAAATCTGTAGAGGAGGTCTGGGCTCATGCAGCTATGGCGGAAGAAGATAAAAAACTTGACACAGAAAAATGGCGAGAAGGAATTCAGGGTACTTGTCCTAAATGTGAACAGGCACTGGGAAACAATACCCGGTTTTGTCCGAATTGTGGTTTTAATATGAAAGCCAAAACAAATTGTCCGAAATGTAATGCAAAACTTCCAGCTGATGCAAAGTTTTGCGGTGAATGTGGTGAAAAAATTGGCTAATTAAGCAAGAGCAATATCTACATAAGTTTTGTAACCATTTCGTAAAATCTCGTTCTAATTTACATAGTCCTGTTGGAAAAAAATGATTTTCTAGCAAAGCCAGGTCTGACTTAATAGAAAGATAGAGTTAATTATTTTAACAAAAGGGTTTCGAATTCTGCTAAGTTATATAATTTTATGAATTTTAAGTTATGGATATTTTTTCGGGAGATAATTTAATAAATTTAATTAAAGCAGTTGGTTTACTTGGTGTTTTTGGAATAATTTTTGCCGAGACGGGTTTGCTAATAGGATTTTTTCTCCCGGGAGATAGTTTGTTATTTACTGCGGGTTTTTTGGCTTCTCAAGGGATTTTTAATATCATTGTACTTATTGTAATTACTTTCATTGGAGCAGTAGTTGGTGATAGCGTGGGATACACTTTTGGTAAAAAAATTGGACCAAAAATCTTTAACAGGAAGGACTCATTTTTATTCAAAAAAGAAAACTTGCTAAAAGCTCAAAGTTTTTACGAAAAACACGGTGCTAAGACGATTGTCCTTGCCAGATTCATTCCAATAGTTCGCACTTTTGCCCCAATCGTCGCCGGGGTAGGGGAAATGAATTATTCAACATTCCTCACTTATAATTTGATAGGAGGTGGACTTTGGACAATTGGAATATGTCTGGCTGGATATTTTCTGGGCACATTAATTCCTAATGTAGATAAATACTTATTGCCAATAATACTTTTAATAATATTTCTTTCCATACTACCTCCTGTAGTAGAGTATATTAAATCAAAAAGAAAAAATACGAAAAACCCTTAACATCAAATGAATACCGAAAAGATATATCTGAACAATTTAGAATTTCTTTACTCCCTGCTTCCAAAAAAAGGATATCTTTTCCCCGGAGAACTAGGACTGGAAAGGACAAAATTACTTCTTAAAAATTTGGGGTCTCCACAAGAAAAAATTAAAGTCATTCATGTGTCTGGTACATCGGGAAAGGGTTCTACTTGTTATGTCCTTAGCTTGGTAATACATTCACTAGGGTTTAAAGTTGGATTAACTCTTTCTCCGCATTTAATTGATATTCGTGAAAGAGTGCAAATAAATAATCAGCTAATTAGTAAAGAAAAGTTTAATACATACCTAAAAGTGATAAAAAGTAAAATCCCGGAAGTAGAAAAAAAGTTAAACACTACCTTGACATATTTTGAGGTTATTATTTCACTAGCTTTTTATACATACTATAAAGAAAAAGTGGATTATGCCATCATCGAAACTGGGCTCGGTGGATTACTTGATGGAACTAATGTCGTCTCAAAATCGAGTAAAATTTCAATTATTACAAAAATTGGTCTAGACCATACTCACATTTTAGGAAAAACACTTGCACAGATTGCTAAAGCAAAATCAGGTATTATTATGCCTAATAGTGTGGTTTTTACTCCTACTCAAGTTCAAAATGTCTTAAATGTTATAAAAGATGAAGTTACGGCAAAACACGCAAAGTTTAATATAATAGGGACAAATGTTTTTCACAAACTATCCAATAACAATTTTTCTTTCACTTATAATGGTCTTTGCCTCCCTAAAGTACATTTGGGATTGAATGGTGATTATCAATTCCAAAACGCATCTCTAGCATTGGCCTGTCTGTCATACTTAGCCGTTCGAGATAAATTTAAAATTAATTATAAAGCGGTATTGAAATCACTGTCTTCACTGGAATTTGCTGGAAGATTTTCTGTCAAAAATTATAATGGAAAGACCTTAATTTTTGATGGAGCCCACAATCCTCAAAAAATCAAATACTTCCTGTCCGCTCTAAAAAAATTGTACCCAAATGAAAAATTTATTTTTCTTGTTGGATTTAAACAGGATAAGGAATATCCGCAAATGCTAAGTTCCATAAATAAAATTGCTAAAAAGATTTACCTAACCAACTTTCAAAGTGGAAATAATGAGACATTACCTAAATCGGTAGATCTAAATAATCTGTCTGATGAATTGAACAAAATGCATTTTTTAAAATATATAAAAAAACCAAACCCAGTTATTGCCTTATCAGAAATCATAAAGACGAAGAATGATATTAAAATAGTTATTACCGGTTCTTTGTATTTACTTTCACAAATATTTCAAAATTTTAAATTTTAATTTTTTTTTATGTTTGATGCAACATTTGATTTTCACAATTTGGGCTTAATGGAACCTAATCAAATTCAATATTATTGTGAAAAATTTTTATCGGACTCATATTCACAAGGTAATAATTATTTATTGATTATCACTGGGAACGGCAACACTACAAGCAATTCAGTAAGTATGGTAAAGAGGATTGTCTTATTTACCCTAAAACAAAATAAATTAGTAAAAAAATTTGGACAAGCCCAAGCCCAATGGGGAGGAAGCGGAGCATTTGAAATTTGGCTAAAACCCTGATAACATTAAAACGCTATGGACGAAAAGAAACGAAAAAAAATCACCAAGACATTTTTAATTTTATCTGGAGCAATACTTGGTAGTATAATTTTTTTTATCTTTATTTTGACCTTAGCAATTACCATAATAATAAAACTGGTCCCATAATATTTTAATTTAGTTATCATTGAATAAAATAATGGAAAATAGTAATGCAAAAATTGTCGTTCCTATAACTCTTGCCGCTGCTTTTTTAATGTTTGGTTGTGTATTGGAAACAGTTGATAAAGACGGAAATGTCATCAAGCCAACTGATAATGCAACAACATCAATTACACCAACAACTGCAACTTCATCCACGGAGGAGCAATTGATAATTGAGGATTTAGTTATTGGTACTGGAGAAGAAGCTAAAATTGGGAATACTGTAAAAATGGACTATGTGGGAACCTTAACAGATGGGACCAAATTTGATAGCTCCATTGATAGGAATGAACCTTTTGATTTTACAATTGGAGAAAATAGTGTGATTCAAGGATGGGAACAAGGAATTCCGGGAATGAAGGTCGGAGGCAAAAGAAGACTCACCATTCCACCAGGTCTGGGATATGGTTCTAGTGCGAATGGTTCAATTCCTGCAAATTCAACATTAATTTTTGAAGTTGACTTACTTCAAATCGTAAACTAAAAAATATGAAAATTCTGCTCATCACCGGCAAACAATTTGATGAAAAAGCAGAATGCACTATTGAAAACGGGTGCGTTCTTAGGGGGATTGTGAAAACAAATTTGTTCAAAATAAACAAAGATAAACTAGCACATATTTACCCAGCGGAAATATCCGAGATATCCATCAAAAACGACCATTTGATAAATTTTTCAATTAAAAGTATTGGAAACGATAAAACCCAGATACCCAACTTAAGTCCAATAGCTATAAATGAGATATTAAGTTTCTTAAACGACTTTAAACCGGATATTATTAATTCTTATGACGATAATTATCTGGGTGTCTTAGGACAAATATGGGCAATTCAAAAAAAAATACCTTTTGTATTCACTCATTCCAAAAAAGATGCCACACTTGACACAAAGACTTTTAAACTTCTGCACACTCTTTTTCAAGGCACCGGAATTGGCGGGGAATTTATTAAAAATTTTTATCATAACTGCACATCCATAATTATTACTAACCTTGAAACAAAGAAAAGAATTGAAGAAATACATTATGAAGGTTCAATTTTTTTTATTGACTTGGAACTTGATGTTCAAAAATATTTGGAAGAAACATATAAAAAATTCAAAAAAATAATTGTTATGCAACCAGCGTATATTAAATCTAATTTGTTTAAAAAGATATTAAGATATGTTAGTTTTGGAAAGTTGTTTAAAATTGGAAATACCTCAACAAAAAAACGCGGTATTGGCATAGGCACTGTTTTGTTTGCGGGTGGAGCAATTGCTACATCACTGATTGCCTATTCTACCTGGAAAGGGCTGAATATTATTAAAAATAAAATCTCAAAGAGACCTAATTAAATTATATTTTTATCTATGGGAAATACTAACAATCGTCTTGTAATTAAAATAGCTGGTTCTGCAGGGCAGGGCATCAAAACAGCAGGTCTAATTATTGCCAAAACCTTAAAACGTGCTGGCTATATGACTTTTGGTTATACAGAATATCCCTCATTAATTCGTGGAGGACATAATGTATTTCAAATAGAGGTTTATGACGAAAATATGTCCTCCGTTTCGACTGAAACAGATATTTTACTTGCTTTGGACCAAACGGCTATTAATTTACATTACCGGGAATTAACAAAAACTGGAGCTATTATTTATGACGAAAACGCAATTACCATTTCTCCAGATGTCTTGGCAGAACTAAATAAAAACGAAGTGGTACTTTATCCTGTTAAACTGATGGATAAAGCAAAAAACGCAGGAGGAAATGTCTTAATGAAAAATACCGTTGCATTGGGAGGATTATGGAAGGTTTTAAATATGGAACTCACACTAATACAGCCACTTATTGAGGAGACATATAATAAAACAAAGGAAATGATTGCTCTTAATCTTAAATGTCTAAAGGAGGGCTTTGAGTCATTTACTGTCTCTAAGCAGTTTGTTACAAAGTTATCTTCAAAAGAAGAGTTCAAAGACAATATTATTATTACCGGTAACGAGGCAATTGGTTTGGGAGCAATTGCATCTGGAGTCCGATTATATATTAGTTATCCTATGACTCCCGCAAGCAGTATATTAAGTTATTTGGCATCTGAGGGACCTAAATATGGAATGATCGTAAAACAAGCAGAAGATGAAATTACTGCCTCAATCATGTCACTTGGTGCTGCTCATGCTGGGACTAGAGCTATGTGTAGCACAAGCGGTGGCGGATTTGATTTAATGACAGAAAGCTTATCTCTGGCAGGAATGACAGAAATTCCTTTTGTATGTATTTTAGCTCAAAGGCCAGGACCAGCAACAGGGGCTCCTACCTGGACGGCTCAAGGTGATTTGAATTTAGCGGTCTTTGCAGGACACGGAGAATTTCCAAGAATAGTAATTGCTTTGAGTGATGCTAGCGATGCCTTTTATTTAACAAGTGAGGCCTTGAATTTAGCAGATAAATACCAAACACCTGTCTTAGTTTTGACTGATAAATATTTAGCAGAATCAAATTTCAGTATTCCCAAATTTAATATGTCACAAATCAAAATTAATAGAGGTAAAATTTTACATACCGGAGAAGGGGATGAGAGTACTTTACGATACGAAATTACTGATGATGGAGTTTCTCCTAGATGGTTCCCGGGAGACAAAATCGCTACATTTTTAGCAAATAGTGATGAGCATACTGCAAAGGGCTACTCCACTGAAAATGCTGCCGAAATGTCTACTATGATTGAGAAAAGAATTAGCAAAGAAAAAACCATTCTGAATTATTTACCCGAACCAAGTATTATTGGTGATCCAATTTCATCAAAACTTTCAATTATTTCTTGGGGTAGTAATAAAGGTGTTATTATGGATGCAATAAGACAATTGGAAAAAGAGGGAATAAATGTGTCATATCTTCATTTGACATATATTTGGCCACTAAATACAGCGTCTCTAAGTAAATATATTAATGAATCGAAAAACTGTGTGATTGTTGAATGCAACAAAACATCCCAATTGGCTTGTCTCATCAAAAGACAGACCTGTCTTGAAATCCCTAAAAAAATATTAAAGTATGACGGAAGACCTTTTACATATGAGGAAATGCTTTCTAAACTTAAGGCATTACTTTAATTAATTCAAAATTATTATAAATTTACAATGGAAACTCTTCAGGACTTTGACAATGGCAACCTACCAACATGGTGCCCCGGATGTGGGAATTTTTCAATTTTGGCAGGTCTCAAATCGGCTTTAGTAGAGCTAGGGATTGGACCACTTGATATTAATTTGTGCTTTGATATTGGATGTAATGGCAATGGCGCAGACAAAATCAATGCGTATGGTATTAAGGGACTCCATGGTAGAACTTTGCCACTGGCAGGTGGAATTTCTCTTGGAAATCATGAACTTCCAATTGTTGCAATATCCGGGGATGGAGCCACTTTTGATGAAGGAATTAATCATTTGGTACATACCGTTCGTAGTAATTACAAATTTGTATTTATTCTACATAATAACTGCACCTTTGGACTCACTACTGGGCAAGCAACTCCTACTACTCCGGAGGGACAAAAAATGAACAGTTGTCCATATGGAGTAGTGGAAAAGCGTTTGAACCCTATTCAATTAATCCTTACTTTAGGAGCAACATTTGTAGCAAGGGGCTTTAGTGGTAATGTTAATCAATTAACCGAAATTCTCAAAAAAGCCCTAAACCACAACGGCTTTGCCTATGTCGAGGTCTTACAACACTGTGCAACTTACAATAAATTTCAAGACCACCAATTCCTTGCAAGTAAGGTATATGATGTAGCAACAGATAGCAATTTTAAGAATGATAGGTCTTATGCTTACAATTTGGTGGACTATAGTAATGAGAAAATAGCAACCGGAGTACTTTTCCAAGATGAAGCATCGACATCGTATCCTCAAAAATTATTATATCGTCACGACTTTACTACCAAACTAAAAGACGAGGTTAAGGTCTACGATATTAGTGAATGTCTACGTGAGTTTTCTTAAACACGCCAGATTTTCTCCTGCTTTTTATTGACAACTCTTGAAAGTACAAAAAGCCAATCAGAAAGTCGATTTATATATGACAAAACTTCAGGTCTCAGGTGGACTTTTTGCCCTAAAGTCACAATTGCTCTTTCACTTCGACGACAAACCGCACGTGCCAAATGAATGAAGGAACAGGGCTTAACTCCTGATGGAATGATAAAATTATTTATCACTGGAAGCGAGTACTGCCATAAATCAATTTCTTCTTCTAACATCGCAATTTCTTTATTGGAAAGTAATTGGAATTTAATATCTTTTTGTTCAAGAGTCGCAAGTTCCGAATTTAAAAGAAATAATTCATTTTGAAGACGATACAATTTATTTAGAATATCTTTGTTTTTTGAAAAAGAAATTATTACTCCAAAAAGAGCATTCAATTCATCAATATTTCCCATCGCCTGAAAAATAATTGTGTCTTTTCTAAATATCTCACCCCCTAGAGTAGAGGTTTCTCCGCTGTCACCTATATGAGTGTAAATTTTTTTCATTCAAATTACTATTTTGCTCCATTAACTGCAAAAAATATTCCCAAAATGAGTGCTACAATTCCTAACACTAATACACCAATTAACATAAGAATACTTTTGACTTTATGCTTTTTGTCTTCTTCTTCTTTGGAAGTTATATCCATCTTGATATCTGGCTTATTAATATTATTTGTTCCTCCTGTTAAGTCGGGGAATGTAGGACTATTAACTGAAGTGGAATTTTGTGAGACCGTTGGTGTCTCTTTGGTATTTTCTATTGTGTTATCCATTGACACAGACCCCGTCTCTAAAGGTGGCAATTGATTGGATTCAATCGGCATAACAGGAGATGATACTGGTTGTTTAGTAACACTCGACTTCTCGGTAATATCCTCTGGGATAAATTTTATTTCATCATTAGCTCCTGTTTGGGATGAAAAATCCTGATTCTCTATATTTGTCTCCACCTTTTTTTCGCTTATAGGTGATGTGTTTATTCCCAATGAACTCAAAACTGTACTATTTTGAAGTGTTGAGATAGTTGAAAACGGTTTATCCGTTACAGGTACCGTGGACGAAACACTTCCCGTAGTTGGGACTGCACTTGCAGAAGTATCTGCAGTAGAGGAACTCGATTTGGGAACATCATTAAAATCATATCCACTAGGTGTATTACTCTCGCTTACCGATTTTCCCGAGATTGACTGAGGCGTATCATAATTAGCCAAGGAATCCATTTGATTAGAGGCCTTTGACTGCCATGGTAAATCATTAATCGCAGATGTTTGAATAGTTGTCTGATTTATTGAAGTACTATCAGTTAAGTTGTTTGTTACACTTGGTGCACTACTTTGAGAAGAAGTGCTGACGGATTTATTTGAATTACTAATGGGAGTAGCTGAACTGATTGGATTGGTTGGGATAATGGGATTAACCGGAACAACTGGTTCAGGGTTAATTGGGCTAGAATTATTCATAATATTTTTCCGTTTAAGAATTAATTAATACTATTTTACATATTTTTCAGGAGATAACAATACCCCAAATTATTAATTTCTATCATAGAAATTAATAAGCACTTGACTTCTTTTCTATATTTAGTATCCTTAATTAAACTAAGTAATGATATAATGCTGTCTCCATTTAACTGTATGTTATGGATATTTTAAATAATTATAAAAATTATAAAAATCTTGCTTCTGTAGAAAGTGGTGTTATTTTTAGGTCTGAACAATCTACACAGGAAAAAACTCCAGAGGTAACAGTAGTAGAAAATGCACCTGAAATAGTTGAAAAGCGAGAACAAAAGAAAACCCACACACCCTCACCTAAAAGAGTATGGAATGTTCCAGAGATAACGAAATTATCATTACAAGAACGTTTAGGAGTTTTTCAATCAAAAAGTGAAATTCTTCAGGAAGTTGCAAAACTTGCAGAAAAAGCCCGAGAAAATTTACTAAAACCAAAGGAAGAAGGCAATACATCTGATAAACTACAATGTTTGATAGTTAGCACAAATCAACGAATGCTTGAGACGGGAATAATACCAACAGAAGATTCAATCAAGACGTCAATCTCTGAAATAAAAATAAGCAATACCTCTTCAAGGATAATTGAACAATGTGAAATTGTTGAAAAGACCTTAATTGAGGTCGCTGAAAATAAAAGAAAAGAACAAGCAATATTAATCGGATGGTTTGACCAATCACTTGAAAAGGCTAATGCACAGACGATTCAAGAGACAAAAAGTGATAATTTAAAACCAAACCCAGAATATGTAGAACAAGAATTTAGTAAATTATTAATTGGAAATATAATTGAATACCGCACCCAACTTAAACCCTGGACAGATGGAGCTCTTACTGCTCAAGAAGCATCAATATTAAAAACATATTTTGATAAAGTGATTAATAAGAAGGGAGTTTCTTTAAAGTTTAATACAGTTGGAGGTTCACTAATTCCGGTCATACAATTCAACGAGAATCCCAAGGAACCTAAGGAAGCCCAGAAGAATCAAGGCCGATTATATGGTTCAAAAAATATTGATTCAGCACCAGAAAAGATATCTTCCGGTAGATATTTCTCATCTGATTTTACAAAAGAAAGTCCTATTGTTTCTACAATCTCTATAGTCGCCTCAACAAAAGATTCTCCTGTAGTACTAGCCCATGAACTTGAACACGCTGCCATAGATGGACAGAGGAAAACTCAACAACTTGTATATGGAAACAAAATTGAGAATGTATTATCAAGAAATTCTCAAACAAAAGATACACTTATCCGTTTTTACCTTAAAAATCCTAATCTAATTGAAAACCTATCAAATGAACAGGATTCATTAGTTACTCTTGAAACTGGTAAAATAATTAATAAAATAATAAAAAATATTAGAGAGAAAAATGTATCAGAAAAAGAAATCGAAACGTATATCAAAGATGGTAAAAGCCAAATCATAGATGATATTATCAAACAAATTGAAAAGTCCAATGCAGAAACAAAAAATATATCTGAATCTACCGCCCTAAAAAGCGATACAGGTAAGTTATTACTTAAAAAGATTTCAGATGGAACCACCGGCAATTATAAACTAGATAAATTCTTAAATAAAAACAAGAAATTAAAAAAAATAATTGGCCGAGTTGGGGTCTTTTATCCAAGTTTTTTCAATCCGCTTGAAGAGGGTATTTCAAATTTTCTCTCTGCTCAAACAGAATTACAATTAAGTGATTTTCATATTGAAAAATTTGATAATAAAAATTTTGAACATATTGGTTCTTTAATATTGATGAGGTTACTTAATAAAGTGAGTGAAAATATACCAAATGAAATTGAGGAACCACAACAAAACCAGGAATATATTCAAAAACATGAATTATTAATTAACGCATTAAGAAGTTTTCCCGGCTTTAGGTATGGCAAAGTAATTCCTGGAGAACTATTAAAATTGCTTAAGGAATCAAAAGATAGTAATCACTTTCTTCATAGTTTCACCAAAGATATCTTTCTTGAAAAACCGGAAAATAAAAACAAAAAACTTAAATTTATTGAGCAATTTAAAAATGATTTTCCACAAATGACAGGTCTAAGCGATGAACAAATAACTTTGTTATTTTATCTCAAACCTAATGAAGAAAATAATTTCAAGTTAAAAAAGTATGAGAAGGGAGAAATAAATACAGATAAGGGGTTGGGTCATGCAGTTAGTCCATCGGTTTTTTTTAAAAAAGTCGTTGAAAGTGTTGTAAATAGAAACTATAGAACTCCCGGTTTAGGAGGAATGGGGAAAAAACTGACTTGGCTGAGGTGGATATTCAACACAAATGACCCGGGTTTTTTTCAACTCGGCAATTTACTGAACAAAAGAACTTTTTACCAGGGATTCGGAATGGGTTTAGGTAAATATCATTTGGAATCAGATGATCCATTAGAAGCTCTTTTCTTATTGCTACCATTCAATTTCCACAGAGCACCATTCCTCAAAGGTTTTCGAGATAAATTAAGTGAAAAAGGTAAAGTATTTGATCCTATCACATTGACCGAAGGTTCCCTAAATACATACACAAATGGGTTAATGAACTACTGGTATCCTATTCTTATGTCACAAGGTAATATGAAATCTCACGAAGCAATAGCTGTGCTTTCGCATGTGGGTAACATCGGTTATGACTTTAATGGGCAACCGACAGTTGACCCTAAAGGGTCATTAAAAAAAGATGTGTTTCGACAAAATAATGATTTGGGTAATTTTATCGAATATAATATTAAAGATGCTATTGAACAAACACCCGGAAGAAAAATTCATGAGAAAATAAAAGATACGGATTCAATAAATATTCGAGATATTAACGGTAATATCACAAATACACAAACTATTACTCAGTATCTAATTGGTGAAATGTCTCCGGGTAATCTAAATGATATTCTTGATATTTTACCAATGGGTGGAAGTGGTAAAAATGCCAAAGATAATGTTACTAGAAGAGAAGAGTTTGAAAGAATTGCTAATATGATGATGCAGGCAGACTATGAAAGAAATTGTGACCCTTTAACGACAATATATACATATGATGAAGGAAAAGTATATACACTTTTAGACCTTGAAAACACTATACAATCTGCTGAAATGGATCTTGCTGGTATTGATGAACTTACTGACAAAGAATTTATTAAAAGGACTACAAAACAAAGTTTTACAATTAAAATTGGTAGTCATATTATTGGAGAACAATGGGCGGATGGTAAAAAAGGGGAAATTTCTTTACATGATGCCAAAGAATTTATTAAATACGCAAGGATTGCAAGATTGGAAAGAATTTTACGTGCGGGTATTTGGGGTAAAACCGGCACTTCCTTTGATAAAAACGGGAAAGTTGAAACTGGTGCATTGATACAAAATTCTTATCCACTAAAACTTGATTCAATTAAAAATCTATCTGAGGAAAGACTAGCGTTATTATTTGGGAACAGAGAAGACATAACAGTTAACTTAACGGGTAACCGGGGGGTAATAATCCAAGCTCGTAATATTGAAAACCTATCCCCAAATTGTGGTTCCATTGAACATTCAACAAAGGAATATTTAGATAGAATCCATGAAGGGAAAAAACTAAGTTTTCATTTTTCAGCAAAATTACTAGAGACAGAACGTTGGCGTGAACATTCTAAGGCCAGAATGGAATTTTGGGGTTCATTGAGATTTTGGGATGACATTATCCGTTTTGGAATTATTGCAGGTAGTATAGCTACAATGTTTACTCCGGGAGTAATGTTAATTACTCCCAATTTGTTATTGTTTATGCTTGGTTGGTCCGCAACTGCTTCACCAATCATTGTAAGAAATAATGAAGGGTGGGTAAAAAATATGCTGTCCGCAATTGAGAACAATAATAGTATGATGGCTGTTTCAGATAGATTTTTTGCATTATTAAATGAGGATAAACCATTAACTTATGGCGAACTTGAATTAATACAATCACAGTTTGAATCAATAAAATTTCAATATCGAAGTATTTGTAACAATTTTACAAAGGATGCACAATGGGATACAAATTTAGTAAATAAAGGACTTGCCCATATCTGGGGTCTAATGACCTAATATTATTTTTATTATCAAAATAATATGTTTTTTATAAATAAGGAATTAGCAAAACTTATGCAGGATTCTTTCCTGTGGACAGATAAGCAAATGTATGGGATGAATCTCCTTTATTATGATACCATCCTCAAACTTATCATCAATGACACTTTTGATTATTTAGAAAAAAATTCTCTACCCGAAAACAAAGAAGTAGCCGAACTTCAAAAAAAATATAACAAGATAAAAGATATTGGAATTATAAGCCAGCAAATGAAATTATTGTTTTCGATTTCTAATAAATATTTAGAACTTCAAAACCAACTTACAAACAAAATCAATAAACTTAATGCTGACTTGTGTCACGACTTTGTTGAAGCAATGGACTACGAAACAGGACTGAAAGTAATAGAAATCATGAATAAAGAGTTATCAAATATTAAGAAATTTGAAGAAAATTATTTGAAATTTTCTCCTCAGATAGCACAGAATCCCAAGAATTAGAAAAAGAAGAAAAAATAAAATAATTTGTATTTACTCCAATAAATTTCTATACTATTTATAGATATTTATTCCAATCTTTTTTATTATGAAAAAAATACTGTCCATATTAAACAAAAAAGCCAGACGTCTTTCTTTTGTAACCATCATTACCTTTATGTTAGCGTTTTTCTTTTTCATGACACTAGCACCCCTGTCTCTCTACGCTGCCACCTCAGATCAAAAATCAGCAGGAGAAATATATTTAAATAATGCCGGAGATGACGGCGTTCAAGTCGGCTTTATCCCAAATACCATGAAGGCACTTGAGATGGCTATAACGGGAACAAAGGTCTCTACTACTACATCCATATCAAATGAAAATGGAAACACCAATACCACCATGTACAAAGGTGGTGCCTTACAAGCAATTACAAGTTATTCTAGTACTTTTTATGATGAACAGCCGGCAAGTTTTATTGTTTGGGCACAGGACCAGTATTTCCAAATTAGAGGTGGAATGTCCTTTACGGCAATGGCAGCTCAGACGAATCCAAACGATACAAGTATTTTTGCTCCGGGTACCGGCTATAACGTCCTGACTCCAATAATCGGGTTATGGGAATATTCCCGTAATATCGTTTACGGGGTCTATATTATTGTTCTTATAGTTATTGCTTTTTTAATTCTACTACGTAGACCACTGGGTGGACAGGAAGTTATTACAATAGCAAATTCACTTCCTTCTTTAGTTATATCAATTATTTTAGTAACTTTTAGTTATCCTATTTGCGGACTTTTTATTGACGCAGTTTATCTTGGTTCTAATCTTGCATATAATGTTCTTTTTACTGGAGGAAGTTCTCCGGGATTAGATTTGCAAAATAAAGAGGTTGTTAAATACGACAAAGAAGGAAAGCGCATTACCGGTGATGAAACAGCAAAACTTACTGACGTTATTCAACCGGATGACCCTCAGATGAGTATTTGGACAATATTAAACTTATCAGGTGCAAATATTTGTAATCGTAATACTATGCTTTCAGGGGTTACCTCACCTGATGCCCAAAATGTGTCATGTAGCTTTTCTTTTATAATTCCAAAACAGGCCTCAAATATGTTGCTAGGTGGTACTATTGATGTATTAGTTAAAGGTCTGTCCGATAGTTATGTCGGACAAATAGCAAGCAGTGTATTACTTGAATTGATTTTGGCTCTTGCAATGTTCCAAACGGCATTAAAACTCTTTTTTAGTTTATTAAATAGTTATTTAACATTAAGTATTTATCCTATTATTTCTCCTTGGGTATTTTTAAGTGCCGCTATTCCAAACAATCTAACCAAAACCCTCAATGATTTTGTTAAAACATTAGGTGCTGCCAGTTTAAATCTAATAGTTATTTATGCCTGCTTTCTTTTGTTAATAATATTTGGAAATAGTGCAGCAAATACTGGAGATAGTAATCTTTCCGAGCCATTTAAAGAAGCCGGTCAAATTCAGTGGGTGCCACCACTACTTGGATATTCTAATGAACAAGTTTTCAATCCAAATTCTCTTCAAAACAAGGGGAGTAATATTATCACCTCATTATTGGTCTTTGGTTTATATATGGCTATTCCGAATATTTCTGAAATGATTAAAAAATTCCTAGAGGTTGCCTCTCCGTTCCAACAACTTGCACAAACCAAGGACGATATGAAAAAGGTTGGTACCAAGGCCTTGAGCATTGTTGGTTCTGGCGCGAAAGCAATTACTGAAGGGAGCCTCTTTGGTGGTGGTAAGAAGTAACATATATTATTATGGACTTAAAAATTATTGAAGAAAAAATAAAAACATTTTATGGTTCGACTGTCTTTGATTATGTATTTTTATTTGGGGGAAAAGAGACAAAACCAATAATTGATTGCACTTCAGAGAAGCAAAAAATCTTGCTCCAAGAGTATATTGGTGCCGTAAATACTTTTTTTAAGGAAAGCAATCAGCCGGAAATTGTTTTTAGTGATACAAGTACTCTTGATAAAAATTTCTGGGAAGCAATGCATAATTTGTATATTTTTAGACAGATGTGTGCTCAATGTCTTTTTGCTAAGTACGAAATGATTAGAATTGATACCTGGGTGGAAGATAAAATGAACATATTAAGTAAAGGTACGCTACCAAAGTCCACCACCACATTTACTCTCGATATCCCTGGTGCACTCATCAGAGATAATTTAGGAAGTATTGACTTTGATAGTTGCCTTTTAAAAGAACAACAAACAAACAATATCAAAAGTTGTTTAAGTGCAGTGCCATCTGGACGACAGGATGCATCTTACCTTTTTACTTTATTTTGTAATTATACATCCAAGGAGTTTGTTCCCAGATTTTTTGAAAAAGAAATTATAAATTTATGCGAAACAATTATGAGAGAAATAGGTTTGTTTTTATCAAAAGATATCTATTCTTATCTTGATAAAAAATATAGCCTTATTGAAGCGAAAAATAATGTCTTAAATCTGATTTACAATCAATTACGATCAAACAATTATTTCCCTGCTTTAATAAATTTTAAAGCTGAATTAATAAAAAGAATTATCAAAGAACTATCCTTAATTAAGACATTGGATAGTGAAGTAGTAAAAATAATTGCAGATGAGTTTTGGGCAATATTTTCACTATATTTTGAAAGAAAAATCTTCTTTCCTCAAAATTATTATTCACTTGTCTTTAGGATGGCAGATTCTCAAAGAAAGACCGAGGAAGATTTCCGATATATTATTGATAGTTCTTTGATTGAAGATGATGGTACTGTTTGGACCTTCCCGATTGAGACCTATGCTATTGAACTTTCCCAGGACTCGCGCATAAAAATATATGATTTTATTTCTAATGGATTTGAAAATCCTTTATATACATTAAATGATTATTTATATATTTATTCATGAGTTTCTCAACAGTTGCAACAATTAAATTAATTGATGAATATAAAAAAAATATTTCAGCCAAAGTATTCAATATTCATGAGCCCTATAATTTGACACAAGCCCAAAAAGAGATTGAATTCTTAACCGAGTTAATTTCAGAGTCACCTGGTTCTGATATTCAATTTCAAAATTATAACCAACTGATGAAATACATAAATTATTCCGACTATATCACTAAAATAAATGCACTACCGTCTAAAGGAGCTTCAAGCGAAGAACTTATACATCATATTATGGAGTTTCGTAATATCAATAGATCAAAGATGGGACAAACATATCCAAATAGAATAGAAAATACTATTATGTTTTATAGTGACTTGGTAAAGTTGTATTCAAAATGGCAGGGAGTAGGAAACCATGTAGTCATTCCCGCCGAATATCAACAGGAAGCATATAATACAATTAAACCTTATTATTTTTCAGTCAAATCACTTCCAGCAGAAAAACAACATGAGGTTTTGACCTTTTTAGACAAATTGTCTTTCCCACAACAATTATTCAATACCGCTAAAAAGAATAATAATCAAAAGATAGTATCTTTTTTAAAGAAAATTCAAGAAAAGCATTCGGACAAATTTAAATATATTAACAATGTTTATTTTAGTGTTTCTGCAAATCTAGTAGATCTTTCACCGGGAGAGTTTAAGGCAATACGTCAATTGTATTATTGGACTAATAGTGATATTCAAGATGTTTACAAAATATTTCCAAAAGATATTGATAAAGTTATTAAAGAAATTGTAGATAGAAATATTCAAAATAAACGCATTAACAACAAAAGGGAAGAGGAAAAAGAAGCGACAGAAAAGGAAAAGGTGAATGAAAAACTTAAAGAAATGGAAAAGGAAGCGGAAGAAGTAATTAAGGGACAAAACAAAATTGAAAATATTGTCGGAGAAATTCAAACATTAAAAGAACCACCAGGCATAGATGATTTGATTGGTTTTGGCAACGAAGTAAACACACAAGGAAATGCAATTCAGCAATTTCTCGGTCAAGTTATGGCTAATATTAGTAAAAAATAGCGAATTATGGCAACCGCATCAAATGTCTTACAACCAAGTATAAATTTCCCAAACATTGTTACACTAATTAAACAAGCCAATACTTTCTTGTCTCGTGGTCAAAGAGAAGATGCTCTACCTCTGTTAAAAGGTATCGTTAAAGATTTAGAACGAATGAAAGCACGTATAACACAATTAAAAATTTTCTACAACAATCAACTAGAAAATCTACAAGAAATTGCAGCCATACCGATAGTACCATTACCAGCAGAAATAAATTCATCCATTGTTTCTGCAACTGAACAAGTAGGAGCAAAAATAACTACAAAGACAGTATCCCTAGCGGATGACCTTAAAATGCTGGAGACACGAATCCTGGAAGGCAGGAAATTTAATAAAGACATATTCGAAGAGAGTATTAATGCAAGAACAAAACATCTTAGTCAGGCATTAATTAATGGAAACTTTCTAAAGGGATTAATGGCTATGCCGGAATTGAGGACAAATAAATCGATTGGTAGTATTGTGAATGAAACGGTTAGGGAATTTGAAATTGTCCGAATAGTCCAGGAAAAAGAACAGGATTTTACTGAGCAACATCGCGTATATAAAGAACTAAAAAACTTTCGTAAAAAACAAAAAGAATCAAAAAAAGGTATTATTCTTTTTATTGCAAAAACCATAGTAGACGTGGCAATTAACAACATTGTCTCAAAAGTTAATGTTTTTATTGAGACAGTCAAAAAAGGGGCAATGACTGGAATTGCATCCACATCATTTGGAAAGACATTAATTAACTCAACAACAAGGGCATTATCGGACGTAAGAGGAATTACGAAAGGAATTGCAAAAGTTGGAACAGTAATCTTCGAAGGTACTAGGATAGCAGGAAAAATTACTGATAGTATAGGAAAATCATTCTTACCTGCAATAGGTGTTTTTATTATTACAGGTGGTTCCGCGCCAATTGCCTTTGGTTTCCTAGGGGTCAGTACAATTACAAAAACAGCATTAAATTTACTCAAAGACCCGATACTAAGCAAAATTGATTTTATTAATAAAATTCAAATAAAGTATGGAGTAGGACAATTTTATGATATATATGGAAAATTAAATAATGGAATATTTAATTTTCATGACGAAATATATAGTCCAAAAAACTTCACACTAGACCCAATAAAGAATCCTAACTTTGCCCGTGACCTCAAACAACTTGAAAAGGTAGTAGATGCTAGGGATTTTGTAATAAAAAGAGGGAACTTGAAATCAAGTGCATTTAATATCCTCTCTAAAACCAGTACCTTTATGACGTGGGGATCAATAGGAGGTGGAATCGCTGTCCTACTGTCTCCAATATTAGGAATAAGTCCTTTAATTGCCGGAATTGCCGGAACATTGATTGCAGGAGGAAGTGCAGTGGGAATTGAACATATTGTCTCTAAAACGATACTTGGCAAAGGCGCATTAAATGCATTACTAGGAATACAAGATTCATCCACATTTCTTAGAGCGGTAACACAAATACCTTTCTCCCAGTTTTATAACATGACCGTAAATCAAATGTGGTGGGGAACTCAAATTGATTTAATTAAAAATAGATATCACGGGAATTTTGGGGCCTATTGGAAAGACAATTGGAATGCATTTGAAAACCCCAACATACTTAAAACATTTAATGTTTTATCAAACGTTCTTAATATTGGAATGTCTGCTATTCAAATTTTGAATCCCGCCTTTGTGACCATGCTATCAAAATTTCTCGTAGGAGTATTCCCAAAATTTGTGGGAACAATTTTATCCTCCGCAGCGGCCTCTGGAATAATGGCTGGTGGTTTAGCTGGAGGAGTAGCAGGTATAGCCATTGCTATGTTGTTAGGAGTTCCATTTGGGCCTTCTATGCTATTAGGAGCAGCTATTGGAGCGGGCATTGGAACTGCTATTGGAGTTGGAGTTTCTCTTGCAATTGGCGCTACTTCTTTTGGTGTGGGTTTTTTAATTACTTTTCCAATTGCTACAACATTGTCAGCAATTGGGGCTTGGGTCGGCAGTCTTTTTGATAAAGCGATGGGTATCTCCGGTGCATTTTTTGGGCATTTTCTACAGGGAATGATGGCAATATTTCAATTACTTAGCATAATGCAACAAAAGGTCTCTTTCGCAAGTTCTTTTGCAATTGCTATGTCCTTAGTATCTTTTTTAGCAACTATTTATAAAATGGGAGTACTCGATACCGCAAATCAATGCATTGACCAAGATAGTTGTCCGGCAACAATAAGTCAAACAAGCATGTATGAACCAAATATAACAAAATTATCATCCTATAATATTAATATTCTTCAAGAAGACGGTGTTGACTTATCTCCAAATATACTAGATATAATTACTTCTTATTTGGATGACAATTTGAATATAATCACAAATAATTTTCCGGAAAAAGAAATATATTTGAATCTAGCAACTTCAGATAGTTACTCCGGGGATAAATTTGTAATTATTGGGGTAGAAAAGGGAAAAATTACTTCGTATGGTTCATTCCAAAACTCAGTTGATATTGCATTGGGAAACTTAAACGAAAATACATATTCAACATCTAGCACTTCAGAACCATTTTTCCTAAATGTATCAAATTAATATTTCCTAACGTCTAAGACAAAATAAATTATTTTAATTCACAGTCGTCAAGGTTTTTTTACTAATCACACTATTGATTGCATTATCAAGTGATTTGACAGAGATATCATTTGTTAAAGCATTTTTAAAGGCCATTTTCATCTCATCATAATCATACATATCCCATGATTTTGCATTCAAAAGAGACGTTGCATATACACCTAAATAGGGGTCGTTTTCAATATCCGAAAGCATACTTTTCCTAGGATAGATAATCCCAATTGGGCGTCCATTTGCAATAATAGTATCATTTAATTTTTTTAATTGTTCGGCTTGCGTTAGATATTTTATGAATTTCCATGCCTCGTCCGAATACTGACTGTCTTTAGAAACGGCCAATCCCCAATACGAAGCCCATGAGACCTCATCTCGTCCTAAGAGTTGTGGAATACTTGTTACTCCAATACTTAGATTTAAATTATATTTTGTATTATAATTTAAAATATTTATAATACGCCAACTGGGAGCAATATACATAGCCAAATTTCCTTCTAAAAAAGAGACAATATCTTTTGGTTGCTCTTTATTCCATGTCGATAAAGAATCATTTACAAAATAATTGTAAAACTCAAGAGCAGAGTCGGCTTCACTTTGGCTACCTAGCTTCACTATCGCTCCCGCCTGGTCATAAAATTTTACCCCGCTTTGCATTAGTAGTAAATTCAATGTATCAAAAGAAAATTCTGCATTATCAAATAAAAGGGCAGAAAAACCTGGCTTTGTAATTTTAGAACTATTATTCCTAACTGTTAATTTTTGGGCCTCAATTTGAAAATCGCTCCAGTATTTATTTGGAACTATTAGACCTGCTTCTTTTAATCGCGTCTTGTTATATATCAGGGCTAATCCATCTAGGTAAAGTGGAAGCGCAGACACCTTCCCTGCTTTATAAAAATCACTTTTTACAATTGGATAAAAATCATCAATCTCACTGCTGGAAAACAATGCTGTGGGAGCTTTAATAATATTATTTTCAAAACTACCGAGCCAATTGTTTGATATTGGAAAGATATCCGGGGAAGAGATAACTTCCTTGTCATTCAAGTCCGTTAATAATTTCTCTTTGTAATTTGCTATACTATCTTGTCCTAATTGAACATATTGAATTTTAATATTTGGATTATTTTTGGTATATTCATCGATTAATGGCTTTATATTTTCTTCTGGTTCAAATAAATTCCACCAAATCAAACTTACTTGAGTATTTTTTTCAGTTGATGGAGTGCGACCTATTAAAATTACAATTAGTACAATTAATATGACCAAAAATACCACACCAAGTATTACCGTCTTCTTATTCATTTAAATTTATTATAAAATGATTTAGATATATTTTAATAAAATTTTGTAATAAAACCAACTTAAAAATATTACAACGTCATTATGGCTTCAAACCTTACTAAAACAACAAAATCAGTTAAAAAATTTTTAATCTATTTTGCCATATTTGTAATTATTATTATTGTAGCTGATTATTTTACTAAATCATACGTTCCAATTACACCTCCATCTAATGGAATAATAAATTCCAACTATCCACAGCCAAATATTGCCTTTATGCAAATTCCTTCACCACAAATAAAAAATTTACCTCTTGGCAATTCTTTAGCAAAAATTTCTAAGAATCAAATAAAGTTCCCTGATTTCCCTCCTGTTGTAAATATATATAAGCTGAAACCAGAACAAGAAAATTTTTATGAAGCCAATCGAGCTAGGACTCTAGCTTCTTTGCTTAAACTAACTTCAGGCGAAACAAAAACAATTAATAATATAATGTATTTTGAAACAATGGAAAAGGATAGGGTCTTAAGTTTTGATAAGGCACAGCGATTATGGAATTATCGATCTAGTAATACCAATTTATCCAAACTGTCTATTTCACAGGAAGATACCCTAATTTCAAGTGGTATTTCTTTTTTATACCAAATGGAAATTAATAATAGCGACGCCTTTCAAAAAAATGTATCAACTTGTTACTTAACCTATTTAGATAATCAAGGATACTACTCAAATAATTCAACAAATATTATTAATTCTGCCAAATTAATATTAAATAAGGAAATTGACCTAATAAAACCGGTACAAAATGATCTTCCATTATTAAAAGCCCCAATTAAAAGGATTGACTATTTAGATGGGATTGTTAATATGACGATTATCAATCAAGGTAAAGATATCGCTACAGATATGATATATTTTAATTATAAGGTCCATGATTACGAAAACACAGTTGGTATCTATCCTATCATTACTGTTTCAGATGCTTATGATAAAATTCAAAATAATCAAGGATTTTTATATCGACTTACAGAGGTTGGCTCTAATATTTTTAATAATAATCCTATTCCCACTATTAATGAATTCAAAATAAATGTTGAAAATACTAAACTTATTTATATAGAATCATTTGACAGCAACAATTTAGAGCCATGGACAAAATATCTTCAGCCATTTTTCTTATTTGAAGGTCAAGCTCAGTCAGAAAATAATAATTTATATTCTTTTTCATTTATTGTACCTGCTCTTAACCCCGCAAATTATTCTAACCTATAGTTTTCCTTTTGGTATATATGTCCATCCTTATCTTTTCTAAATACATATCCGTTCTATTTAAATAATACCTGGTGAATATTTGTGTAATCCATAAATAACTTTTTATAACATCTATTTGGATTAAAAATAATATTATTTATATTAAATTTATAGCATTTGCTAATATTATATTTTTTACATACTCATATATGTATCGTACATAGAGCTCGTATATGTTTATATTTATTATACATTTATTAATTATTTACGAATGTTAAATATTATAAACTCAAAAATTTAAATCGCTTTTAATACGTAACGCTGTTACGTTAAAATAGTTGAATATCACAAACAATATATTTACTATATGACATATAATTTATCTTGATTTTACTTGGTTGAGTATGCGTATTTTTATTACAACCTATAACAGATATTCTAGTACTATATTTAAAGACCTTTTAAGCAAATTACATTTAGGATATAATTAATTATATATTAGCTTTGTATCTTATGACATCTTTAGAAATCCGAAAAATATTTTCACATTTTTGGTCAAGCGGGAATAGGGCACATAAGGAAATTCCAAATGTATCACTTGTTCCAAATAATGATTCAACTTTACTTTTTGTAAACTCTGGTATGTTTCCTTTGGTTCCATATCTAACAGGGCAAGTTCACCCTGAAGGAAAACGCGTCTTCAATTTCCAAAGATGTTTAAGGCCAAAATACGAGGAAGTCCTAGAGGTTGGAGATAATAGACATACAATTTTTTTTGAAATGTTGGGAAACTGGTCTCTTGGTGATTATGACAAGACAAAACAAATACCCTGGATTTTAGAATTACTTATAAATCATTTCAGAATTGATCCAAAACGACTTTATGTAACGGTCTGGGGAGGCGATGAAAAAATTCCTAGAGATGATGTAGCGATAGCTACATGGAAAAATGAATTTACAAAATACGGTGTAAAAGCAGAATTTACTAATGACATATATAATATTCCATCAGATATAGAACAAGGAAATAATTTTAATTATCGGATATTTCCATATGTCGGTATAGGCAGAAATTGGTGGCAAAGGGGAGAGAATGCCGGAGAACTAGGAGGACCAAGTTCTGAAATTTTTTATGATATGGGTAATATTGAAAAAGAACAAGAAAAATATCACATAAATGACGACTCAGGTAGATTTGTAGAGATTGGGAACAATGTTTTTATGGAATATTTCTTAGATGAAAATTTAATATGGAAACCATTAAAACAAAAAAATATTGATTTTGGTGGAGGATTTGAAAGAATTGTTATGTGTGTACAAGATAAACATGATATTTTTGAGACAGATCTTTTTGATTCAATATTAATTAATATCTCAAAATTGTCCGGAAAAGAATATAAAACCTCAAATAAATCGAACAAATATACAAGCGCTTTTAGAGTAATTGCCGACCATGCCAGGGCAGCTACTTTTATAATTGCCGATGGAATAATGCCCTCGAGTAAAGACCAAGGATATATACTTAGAAAGTTTATTCGGAGAATGGTCAGATTCGGAAAGAAATTAGGTATTGAAAATAATTTTGGAGCAATACTTGCTTCGGATGTTATTACCAAGATGAGTCCAGCATATCCATATTTACTTGAAAAAAAAGAAAATATATTATATACAATTTCAACAGAGGAAAATAAGTTTCGAATAACATTAAGTAATGGATTAAAGGAAATTGAAAAATTACTCAACAAAAAAGTTGTACTAGATGGCAAGATTGCATTTCATATTTATGAAACATATGGATTCCCTATGGAATTGACTTTGGAAGAATTTAATTTAAACCAAGAAGAAAGAGAGCAAATAATTTCAAGTTTCAAACAATCCGAAAAAAAACATCAAGATGAATCTCGTCTTGGGGCAGAAAATAAATTCAAAGGTGGTTTAGCCGATCAATCCAAAGAGGTAATAAAATTACACACTACACATCATATTTTACTTAAAGCATTGCAGTTCATTTTGGGACCAGAAATTAAACAAAGAGGCAGTAACATAACCGGTGAACGACTAAGAATTGATTTTAATTACAATTCCAAAATATCCGAAGAAGAGATTTTAAAAATTGAAACCATAGTAAATGATATTATCAAAAAGGATTTACAAATAATGCGATTAGATATGAATAAAAATGAGGCCGATAAACTTGGAGCCGAAATGGAATTCGGACAAAGATATCCCGATAAAGTTTCAATCTATAAAATAATTGATAAAGATAATAAAATATTTAGTATGGAATTTTGTGGTGGTCCTCATGTAAAATCTACTGGTCAAATTGGAGAAGGGAATAAAAAATTTTCAATAATTAAACAAGAGCATATTGGTTCAGGTATTAGACGAATTAAGGCAAAATTAATATAAAATTATGGAAAAAGAAAATATAAAAAATTTATTTCTCAAAAATGATATCCCTATACAAGAAGATATCGTATTAGCACCTTTTACAACATGGAAAATTGGAGGAAAAGCAGATTTTTTTATTATCGTTTTAGAAAATTCAGATTTAATAAAAATCTGTAATATCTGTAATTCCAATGAAATTCCACTTACAATTTTAGGGCAAGGTAGCAATGTATTAATTTCTGATAATGGAATTAGAGGAATAGTTGTAATAAATCGTATTTCAAAAATTTCTGTAATTTCTCAAAAAGAGGGAGGGCAGGGGATAAAGAAAATAATTACTCCTCGACTCGAAAATAGTTCATTTTCTGATGTGAACTATTATGAGAAAAAAATTATGGATGTTCAAGTAAAGGTATCCTCTGGAACCTCATTGGCATACACGATAAATAATCTGCTTAATCAAGGAATTACTGGTTTGCAGTGGTTTGCTGGTATTCCTGGGACAATTGGGGGAGCAGTATATAACAACATTCATGGGGGAAATCATTATTTAAGTGAATATATTGATAATGTTACTGCTATTACAGATAAGGGTGAACTTACACGACTAAACAAAGACGTCTTGGTTTTTGACTACGATTATTCCTCTTTTCAAGACAATAAACAAATAATCATGGAAGTTGTCCTTATATTAAATAGAGGAAATATAAAAAAAGCACAAAAAGCTGCACATCAATTGATATTAAAAAAGCGAGAACATCTTCCATATAACTCTGCTGGATGCTGTTTCAAAAATCTTACGTTGGAAGAAAAAAATAAATACAACATTGCAAATGGCAGTTGGGGTTATATAATTGAAAATATCCTTAAACTCAAAGGAAGGAGAATTGGGGATGCCAAAATATCAGAACGGCATGCGGCCTTTATCGAAAATATAGGAAAAGCAACCTCTCAAGATGTATTGGATTTAATCAATTTGGTTTATTTTACTGCTAAAGAAAAAATTGAAATCACTCCTTCAACCGAAATTTTCTTTTTGGGGTTTGACTCCAAAGATATAGCACATCTACTATAATCTGTCTAAATAAATAATCCTTAATAATAGTATCAATAAATTTTCAGTTGTCCTGTAGTTATTTATTCAAAGTATTAAATAGGCCTATAGTTATAGGTACTTGCTTTGTGGGATGATATTGTAATAAAATGTATGACATTAATAGACAAATGTAAAAATGGACATTAAGACAAAAAAGACAGTACAAATAGCTGTAAGATTAGAGCCCGAAGAAAAAAATCAATTAAATTTTTTTGCTACAAGATTGGGTTTATCTCCGTCATCTTTAGTAAGAAATCAAATAAAAAAACTTTTAAAAGAGCTAGAAGAAAGGTTAGCAGATAAGTATTATGCCAATATTGCAGAATCTGCTATACTGTCTGGTCCCGAATATTCACAAAAAGAAATTGAGGACTTATTTGGCTCTGAAAAAGTTGAAAATTAAGGACATTCCTTATGACTATTATTTATACTTCAAAAGCAAAAGACGATTTAATTAAACTGGATTGGCGTATCAGACATGCAATCATAGGAGAATTAAATATTATCCAACAAAAAAAGGACTTTTCAAAACTAAAGAAGGTTTACGCCTCTGGATTTTATAAAATAAATTACCAAGACCATTTAATAATTGGAAAAGTCCAAGACAATAACTTGAGTATAATAACCGTGTTAGAAAGAAAAAAAATAATTATTCCAAATTAATTTTATGCAAAACAAAATTCATCTATTACCTCAGGATTTAATAAATAAAATTGCTGCTGGAGAAGTAATTGAAAGACCAGCATCAATTTTAAAAGAATTATTAGAAAACTCAATTGATGCTGAAGCCGACGATATTCAAATTTCATTAGATAAAAGTGGATTAGAAAGAATTACAATTTCTGACAATGGAACAGGTCTAAGTAGCGAAGAAGTCGTTTTAGCATTTACCCAGCACGCTACCTCAAAAATCAATTCTCAAAATGATTTAAATAAAATAACAACATTGGGTTTTAGAGGGGAGGCATTATCCAGTATCTCAAGTATATCTAGTGTTACAGTTCAATCATATAATGGAATTGATAGACCAGTTCTATATCAAATTGAGGACACCGGAAATGAAATATTAATTGGGCAAGGACGTAATCGCGGGACAACAATAATTATTCAAAATATTTTTTCAAAAATGCCAGTTAGAAGGAAATTTTTAAAGTCCGAAACAACCGAATACAAATATTTTTTGGACTATTTTATTAGCATTGCAATAGGGAATCCTACTGTTAAGTTTGATTTAACAAAGAATAACCGTCTCATATATTCACTTAAAAAAACAAGCTCCTTTTCTGAAAGGATTTTTCAGATTTTCAATACTATAAAAGGAAACGACTTTTTCCCAGTAGATTATAAAAATGGGAATTTTCAAATTTCCGGCTTAATCGGACAACCACAAATTGCAAGAAATATAAATAATTATCAATATATTTTTCTTAACGGACGTTTTATAAAAAACCCCTTAATTCATAAAGCAATCAAAGAGGGGTTTGCCACAGCAATAATGAAAAATCTAGAACCGCCTTATTTTTTATTTTTTACCATAAACCCTGATGAAGTAGATGTAAATGTCCATCCACGGAAACTTGAAGTCAGATTTAATAACCCGGGTTTCATATACAGCACAACCAAAAATCAAATTATAAAAACAATCGAGAAAGGTCTTCAAAATAATATTAGTATATTTTCAAATAAAGACAAAAATACGAACTTTATCAATAAGGGATTCAAAAACAAATCTGCTAGTATTAATTTTACAAAAAATATATTGCATGACACACAGCAAATTGAATCCGCCTTATCATCTTCCGAATTAATTAGAAGTTCAAAAAATGCACTGCAGGTTTTCGACACATACTTAATATTTGAAAAAGGAGAGAAAATATTGATTATTGATCAACATGCGATGCATGAGAGAATAAACTTTGAAAAGATTGTTGATCAATTTGAAAAAGAACAAAATCTTACTGCACAGGGCTTATTAATACCTCTTAATATCAAGGTTAATGATCTTACGAAGGAACAAATTTTTTCAAATGATAAATTTTTACGCCAAATAGGTTTTGAATTCAACATTATTGGTAATTCATTAGTTATTAATCAAATCCCCAATCTATTACCGATTAACAGAATATCTGAAATTTTTTTGAAAATTCTTTCTGAGTTAGAATTAACTGAGGGAGAAGGTGGCTTGAATTGGACCGATATTAAAAACAAGGTGTTAGCAACTATTGCCTGCCATATTAGTATTCGTGCCGGTCAAAAATTGGAACCATATATTATCTCTCAACTTGTTTCCGACTTAATTAAATGTAAACTTCCTTACTCTTGTCCTCATGGAAGACCATTTTTTTGGGAAATCAGTAAAGAGGAAATGGAGAGAAATTTTAAGAGATAATATTGATGAAAATTCTTATTCTTTTTAGGAGAAAAATTATTCATCAAAAAGTTATCCACTTCCAAACAAAATCAAACTGGTGACTAAAGTTGCTCCCTGTGAGATTTTAGATGGTGTATAAAAATATTACTCTTTAATATTATTTCCTCGTCTATTTCCTTGACAGAATTATTCACTTGTTGTTATACTAATATTACAAATTAATAAAAAGCAAAAGGCAGTAAAAATAGTTAAAAGTGCAAGCAAGAATGTCTCCAACAGGAGACATTTTTGTTTATATAGACAAAATGTGCTGAAATTCATTATAATACAGCGTATACATTATAATATTATATTTATGACAAGCTCAGTATTAATACCATCTGTAATCGAAAAGAGTAGGGAGGGAGAAAGGGTATATGATATCTATTCCAGATTACTTAAGGATAGAATTATCTTTTTAGGTTCTCCCATTGATGACCAAGTGGCAAACGCAGTAATCGCACAATTACTTTTTTTACAAAAAGAAGACCCCGCAAAGGATATCACAATGTACATACATTCACCTGGAGGTGAAATCTACTCAGGTCTTGCAATAATTGATACCATGAATTATGTCAAGCCAGAAATTAGCACAGTCGCTATTGGAACTACTGCTTCGTTTGGAACAATTATTCTTTCTGCTGGAACTAAAGGAAAAAGATTCTCATTACCAAATAGTATGATTCATATACATCAACCTTTGGTTAGTGGAGGAATTACTGGTCAAGCTAGTGATATCGCCATAGAAGCAAAAGAAATTCTGCGATTAAAGGACTTGTTGACTAAAATAATTAGTGAAAATACAGGTCAATCATACAAACAAATTGTTACTGACTCAGATAGAGACAAACACATGACTGCAGAAGAGGCCTTGAAATACGGCTTAATTGATAAAATTATTCGATAGATGACAAATGTTGTTTGATAATTTATAATCAATAAACTTATGGACACTTAGCTCAGTTGGTAGAGCATTCCCTTGACGTGGGAATGGCCACAAGTTCGAATCTTGTAGTGTCCATTTTTGGTATACGTCCATTTTAAATGCCTAAGATTTTTGATGAATAAAATTAAGGACTCAGAAGAACAACTTGAAATAATGCGCCATGGTCTTGCTCATATATTAGCAATGGCAGTTATTAAACTTTTTCCAGATACCAAACTTGGGATTGGTCCTGCAATCGAAAACGGGTTCTACTATGAATTCCAAAATGAACATGTGTTCAGCCCAAATGATTTAATAAATATTGAGAATGAAATGCATTTAATCATTGCTGAAAATTTGGAATTTAAGCAGATTTTTACTACTAGAGAAGAGGCAATCGACATTTTGCATCAATCAGGACAGATATTCAAAACCGAATTACTTAAACAAGTTTCAGATGACCAAATTAGTTTTTTTAAGACTGGTAATTTTTTGGATCTTTGCAGAGGTCCCCATGTTAAATCAACTAAAAAAATCGGTGTTTTCAAGCTGTCTAAAGTTGAACCAACTTTTTGGTTAAACCAGGAACACAGACCAGAACTTCAAAAAATTTCTGGAATTGCTTTTCAGGACGAAGAGTCCTTAAATTCATATATCAATACTTTACATGAGTTGAGATTTAAAAGTGCTAAAATAATTGGTAAGAATCTTAGCTTCTTGATTTATAATAAGGATTTCAGTGATAGGAATTTTATATGGTTACCAAAAGGGCATTTATTAAAGGAACAAGTTAGACAATTTTTGTCCGCTGTATTCAAACAAAATAATTACTTTTTTGTCGAAACACCTGCAATAGCAAAATTTGTATTTTTTAATGAATACTTTCAAGAAGAGGCGATAAAGACGAATTATCTTAATCCAGTGAAGGTAGAACAGGAGGACTATCTTATTCGAACAAACTGTACTCCAGCACATAATTTTATTTTTCATTCAAAAAAATACAGTTATCGTCAACTCCCCATAAAACTTTGTGAATTTGGAAATTGTTATAAAAATAATAATAATAATATTCAATACCAAACCCTTGAGAGTCATATATATTGTACTAAGGAACAAATAGTCGCAGAAATAAAAAAGTCAATTCAATTAACAATTAGTATATTTAATAAATTTGGTTTTGAAAATATTATTATTGAAGCAAAAACCCCAACCAAAGATAACGCTACGAATTACGATATCGTAAAAGATGCAGTTAACTATACACAAAACTCACTAAGCGAACTTAAGCTTCTTGCAAAAATTTCACAAAATTCATATTGCAAAGTTGGAGTAGAATTAAACTTTTCTGTTAAAGATATTTTTAATAAAGTACATATTATTTCTACAATAATAATTGATTTGAAGAGTAGTATAAAAGAAAAACTTGTGTATATAAATAAACAAAATAAACCGGAAAATTGTATATTAATAAAATATTCACCAATCAATTCCCTCGATAAATTTGTTTCCTTGTTAATTGAAAAATTTGAGGGTGCCTTTCCACTCTGGCTTGCTCCTGCGCAAATTATTGTATTACCAATTTCAGAAAAATATTTGAAAGAAGCAAAAGCCACCTTTAATGCATTAAGAAAGGAGGGATTTAGAGTAGAAATTGATAATTCAAATACCACAATTCAATCCAAAATAAGATATTTTGAAAAAGAGAAAATTCCATATGCATTAATAATTGGGGGTAAAGAAATTAAAACAAATTCTGTCTCCGTAAGGGGCAGAGATGGTAAAGAACTTGGATTAGTTAGAATTGAGGAATTCATTTCTAAAATAAATGCCGAAATTGCCTAAAAAACCCCGAAATAAATTGAATTATCAACCAATATTTGATATTATTACTTCTTGACTGGATATTAATTTTTGAATTATAACAATTTTTAAAAGAGGGTATAAACAATTTAATAAATATAAGATATCGGATTTAACATACAACACAAACGAAAATATTAAATCGTTGAAGCTATATGTTATTGGATCTGAGGGTGAACAACTGGGGGAGATGAGCAAAATTGATGCTCTTAACTTAGCAAGAGAAGAAGGGTTAGATTTAATAGAAGTTGCACCAAATGCAAAACCTCCGGTTGCCAAAATATATTCTTGGTCAAAGTTTAAATATCAACAAGAAAAGAAAAAGAGGGACTCAAAAGCAAGACCAATAGATCAAAAGGAGATGTGGTTTAATACTTTTATCGGAGAGGGTGATTTTACTCACAAAATTGAAAGAGTTAAGGAATTTTTAATAAAGAAACATTCGGTAAAAATCACGGTTAAAGGAAAAAATCGTGTCTCTCAGAAATTATTACGAGATTTATTAAATAAAATAATTTTTACGTTGGGAGACACAATTTTAGAAGTAACCGAAATACCAAAATTTGAAGGAAGGAATTTAGTTTTGATTGTAAGACCTAATAAAAATAAAAAAATTATCGATTTAAAAGATGAAAATAAAATTAAAAACACATAAAGCGACAAGCAAACGCTTTAAAAAAACATCTACAGGAAAATTAATGCACTACACTCAAGGTGACAATTCACACTTGAAGGCCAATAAGAATAGGGCAGAGAAAGCCAGAAAAAAAGGATCTCACGCGTTAACAAATAAAAGCAATATTAAAACAATTAAAAAATTAATGGGAAAATAATTATGAGAATAAAAAGAGGTTTATTAAAAAGAGCCAAACATAAAAAAATTCTTAACCTTGCAAAGGGTTATAGAATGTCATATAGCAAATTGTTCAAAAGAGCTCATGAAGCAGTAATGCATGCCGGACAATATTCTTATGACGATAGACACAAAAGATTCAGTCAATTCAGAGAACTTTGGATAGAAAGAATTAATGCTGGTTTAACGCCTCATAACATAAAATATGGGATTTTCATTAATCTTCTAAAGGATAAAAATATAGAACTTAACAGAAAAGTATTAAGTACTTTAGCGTTAGACTTTCCTGAGGTGTTTACTGAAGTCGTAAAATCTGTAAAATAACAAATAATTTTAAGTGGGTTGGATTCGATAAATATTAATTGTACTAAACAAATGGGTAGAGAATTAGACAAAGACATACTAATTTCCCAAATCAATGCTTTATTTGGAAAATACAAAAATCAATTAAACGAGGTCAATAATATAAAAGAACTTACTGAATTACAAATTAAAATATTTGGTAGAAAATCAGAGCTAACAAATATTCTCAAAGATATTAAAAATATTTCTACCCCAGACGATAAAAAAATTGTCGGTCAACAAGCAAATTTTGCAAAGCAAAAATTAATAGAAGAATACTCAAACCAGGAGACATATCTTAAACAAAACTTACTAAAAAATATTGAAGAAAAAGAAAAGATAGATATTACATTACCAGGTATTCAAAAAGAAATTGGACGTTCTCATCCCATAACTCAAATGTCTGAATTGTGTGAAGATATATTCATGAAAATGGGATTTGAGGTCTATTATCCTTTCACAATTGATAATGATTATAATACTTTTGAAGCATTAAATTTCCCACTAAATCATCCAGCAAGAGATAATTGGAATACTATTTGGACAGAAGACGAACATATTGCAATACCACACACTTCATCGATGCAGAATAGAATTCTTTCTTCCAATAAGCCACCTATCAGGGCGATTGTAGTGGGGAGGTGTTTTAGAAACGAATCCACCGATGTCAGACATGAACATACTTTCAAACAAATTGAGGGAATTTATGTTGATAAAGGAATCAATTTCACCCATATGTTAGGTACTTTAAAAGAATTTTTTTCAAAATTCTATGAAAAAGATATCGAAGTGAAGTTTACTCCGGATTTTTTCCCATTTGTAGAACCGGGTGGAATGATGTCTCTGAGTTGTATTCTTTGCAACGGGAAAGGTTGTGCTGTATGTAAAAAAACGGGCTGGTTAGAAATTATGGGTTGCGGTATGATTCATCCTAAAGTTTTAGAAATGGGTAATATTGATCCAAATACATTTTCAGGTTTCGCTTGGGGTTTTGGGTTAGAACGAATAATTATGTTGAAATACAATATAAATGATATTCGTTATTTTTATAGCGGTAACTTAGATTTTCTTAAACAATTTTAAAGTATGCTAATATCACATAATTGGTTAAAAAAATATCTTCCTGAATTTGAAAATATAAACAAAGAAAAATTGGCGATTTTATTGACTGAATCCTTGGCTGAGGTAGAACAAATAATCCCTGTTAGGCAGGACTTGGATAATATAGTATGTGCCGAAGTGGTTGAAGTAAATATTTTAACTGAGACAAAAAGAATATCCGTTTGTAAAGTAAAAATTCAAGATGACTTACCTTTAAAAACAGTAGTATGTGGAGCCCCTAATGTAATGGTAGGAATGAAAGTAGCGTTGGCTCTTCCGGGAGGTAAGATCTATAACGCTCACGATAATAAGGTCTCTCTTATGACTATTGAAGAAAAAATTCTTTTTAATGTAACCTCGCAAGGGATGCTGTGTTCATCAAAAGAATTAGGTCTGAGTAATGAACATGAGTTAATAATTTCTTTAGAACAGGAAATGAAATTGGGAACCGATATTTGTCTATTACTCAAGGATTTTACTTATGAAATCGAAAATAAATCTTTAAGCCATAGACCTGATTGTTTTTCACACGAAGGTATAGCTCGTGAGATAGCTGCTATTTGTAATACACTTTTTATTGATACATATCAAGATACTCCCTTAATACCATTAAAAAAATTACCTTTTGAATTAAAAGTTAAAGTTGATGAAAAAAGTTGTCCAAGATTTACTACAATTTGTATATCGGATGTCTCTATTACTGAATCTCCATTATGGCTCCAATGTTTGCTATCAGCAGTTGGAGTGAGACCAATAAACAATGTTGTTGATATAGCAAATTATGTAATGTTAGACAAAGGACAACCCCTTCATACTTATGATTACGACAAAATCAGCGGAACAAAATTAACTATCAGATACGCAAAAAATGATGAGCAATCAATGTTTTTGAATGAGAAAGAATATGAGTTGGATGACTCGATGATAGTAATCGCTAACGCTAGTAATATAGAAAATATTGCAGGTATTATTGGCAGCTCCAATAGTGAAATTACCAAAGACACAAAAAATATACTGTTAGAAGCAGGAAATTTTGATATGTATTCAATTAGAAAGACATCCGAAAAAATTGGTCTCAGGACAGAAAGCAGTACCAGATTTGAGAAGGGACTTGACCCTAATATCACTATCAAGGGGCTAAAGAATGCAACCCAACTAATTTTGGACTTGGCTCATGGTGAAGTGGCTTCAGATATCAATGATTATTATCCCAAAGTTAGAGAAGAAAAAACAATAGAATTAGACCTTACCTTAATAAAGAGATTCTTGGGTATTGAACTTGTTACAAAAGATATTCTGGATTACTTAAAAAGATTTGAACTCAAAATTGAATCTGAGGAAAAAATTTCATCACTCACATCTATACCAGATACAAATATAATAATTAAAGTTATCTGTCCAACGTTTAGGTCTGATTTAAATCTTTGTAATGATTTATTAGAAGAAATTGCCAGAATATATGGTTATAGTAAACTCCCTACCTCTTTACCAACAAGAGAAATTACTGCAGTACCTATGAATAGGGAAATGATTTTTTTTAGAAAAATAAATTCTATTCTTAACTGTCATGGTATGGACGAGATATCTACATATACTTTTGTTGGCGAAAAACTATATAAGTCATTGAACTTAGATATTAAACATTGTTTAAGAATAATAAACCCAATCAGTCCAGAATTAGGATATGTAAGGAATTTGATAGTTCCTAATCTTATTGAAAAAATTATCCAAAATAAAAATAAATACCCTGATATAAACATTTTTGAATTAGAAAGAATTGTTAATAGAGAATTAGACAACTCAGGAATACACAAGCAACCAGTTACACTTGCCGGAGCAATTTATAGAAAAGATGGAACAAATAATTTATTTTTACAGGCAAAAGGAATATTAGAAAATCTTTTTGCGGAATTAGTTCTGGACATTAAGTTTGAAGAATACGACTCAAAAAAAGATCAATATAAAAATATGGTTCACAATGGTAGAGTAGCAAATTTATTCTTGAATGAAAAAAATGTGGGAATTCTTGGAGAGGTCTCTCCTGTAGTTTTGTCAAGTAATTTTCAATTAGAAGGCCGAATAGCAATTTTCGAATTTAATGCCAGCGAATTAAGTAAGTTTTTTAAATTTACAAAAAAATTCGTTCCACTTTCAGTGTATCAGGGTATAACGAGGGACTTGAGTTTATTAGTTCCCAGTAGGATTAAATACAGCAAAATAATTGAACTAATAAGTACTTTAGATATAAAGGAATTAATAAAAGTAGAATTGGTAGATGTTTTTACTAGTGATAAATTAGGAGAAGATATGAAGAGTATTACAATAAAAATTTATCTTCAAAGTAAGGTTAATACTTTGCAGGATGTAGATGCAACCACAATAATTGATACTATCCTGAGTGTATTGTCTTCAAAACTACATATAACTCGAAGAACAATTTAAAGAACAACAGGGCTATTAAAAACTTCATTAATAGGGTCTAGATGTTGAATTTAACTTTAGGGTGTAATAATTGGTATTGGTGTTAAAGTGGGAGTTGGAGTTAATGTATTTGTAGGACTTGGTGTAATTCCATTAACTTTTATTGTAACAGTTGATATCCCAATATTCCCTAATGAGTCAAATACTTTAACTTTTAATAAATGATTACCAATGGCTAAAGCACCTACTGATAAAGCATTGTTTGTATAGGGAAGGGTTGTACTAATCACCAAGGGTGACCCCGAGGAGTCGATATATATCT
>Ga0315273_10000363_pt1 | contig 46315 bp, 38 predicted proteins | sample YL17G02_0_MG_FD_205753 | JGI IMG/M metagenome (GOLD analysis project Ga0315273, IMG submission 205753) | Sediment microbial communities from Yellowstone Lake, YNP, Wyoming, USA - YL17G02_0 | ecosystem: Environmental > Aquatic > Freshwater > Lake > Sediment | place: USA: Wyoming | collected...
CCGCGGAGATGGTCCCGATCATCGATCCCGCCGGCCTCTACGGCGCGCTCTTCGACCCTCTCGAGGGCAACCTCGATCCGAACGGCGCGACGCAGGCGTACGCGGGCGCGGCCCGTAAACGCGGCGCAGAGGTGATCCAGCACAACCGCGTCCTTTCGCTGACGCAGCTGCCGAGTGGCGAGTGGCGTGTCGAGACGGAGCAGGGCGACATCACGGCCAAGCACGTCGTCAACGCCGCGGGTCTGTGGGCGCGCCGGGTCGGCAAGATGGTGGGCGTCGACCACCCGCTCGTGCCGATGCCCCACCACTACCTGGTGACCACCGAGATCCCGCAGATCGCCGCGATCGAAGGCGACATGGCGGCCGTCACCGACCTCGAGGGCTTCACCTACCTCCAGAAGGAAGGCAACGGCGTCCTGCTCGGCGTGTACGAGCAGAACCCGCGCCACTGGATGGTCGAGGGGGCCGACTGGGACTTCGGGCGGACCCTGTTCCCCGAGGAGCTCGACCGGATCATGCCCGAGCTCTCGATCGGGTTCCGGCGCTTCCCCGTGCTCGAGGAGGTCGGGATCCGCAAGTGGGTGAACGGCGCCTTCACGTTCACGCCCGACGGCAACCCGCTCGTGGGGCCCGTCGACGGCATCCCGAACTACTGGGCGGCGTGCGGCGTCATGGCGGGCTTCTCCCAAGGCGCCGGCATCGGCCTGGCGGTGGCGAACTGGATCGCCGACGGCGACCCCGGATACGACGTGTTCGGGATGGACGTCGCGCGCTTCGGCCCGTACGCCTCGAACGACCGCTACCTTCGCGCGACCACCGCGCAGTTCTACGCGCGCCGCTTCGTCATGGCGTATCCGAACGAGGAGCTCCCCGCCGGGCGACCGCTGAAGACCACCCCCTGCTACGACGAACTCCTAGCCGAGGGGGCGCGGTTCACCGTGAACTGGGGACTGGAGGTGCCGCTGTACTTCGCGCCGTCGACGGACTTCGAGGAGAACGACACCCTCGGGCGGTCGAACGCCGAGCCGATCGTCGGCGAAGAGGTCGAGGCCGTGCGCACGGCGGCCGGCGCGTACGAGATCGCGCAATACGCGCGTTACGAGGTGCGCGGACCCGAGGCCGCGGCCTGGCTGGATCACCTGCTGGCCGGCCGGATGCCGCCCGTAGGGGCGATCCGGCTGAACCCGATGCTGAACGAGGCGGGGCGGCTGATGGGCGACCTCACGATCGCCCGGCTCGACGACGACGTCTTCTGGCTCACGGGCTCGTACTACCTCCAGGAGTGGCATCTGCGCTGGTTCCGCGCGCACCTGCCCGCGAGCGGCGTCACGCTCACGAACGTCACCGACGCCTGGATGGGGTTCTCGGTCTCGGGCCCGGCCTCGCGCGCGATCCTGGCCGAGCTCGCCCACGACGACGTCTCGAACGACGGGCTGGGGTTCCTCGGCGTCCGGCGGATCGATGTCGGGACGGCCGAGGCCGTGGTCGGGCGGCTCTCGCTGGCCGGCGAGCTCGGCTACGAGATCGTCGTGCCAGCGAACCGGCACCGCACGCTCCTGCGCGAGCTGCGGGAAGCCGGCGCGACGCACGGCCTGCGGCTGATCGGCGACCGCGCGATCGACAGCTTGCGGCTCGAGAAGGGCTACGGCATCTGGTCGGCCGAGTTCCGCCAGGAGGACACGCCCGCCATGTCCGGCCTCGACCGGTTCATCGCGTTCGACAAGGGTGAGTTCGTGGGCGCCGACGCCGTCCGGCGCGCGCGCGACGAGGGACCTGCGCAGCGTCTGGCGCTGCTCGAGGTGGACGCGACGGACTCCGACGCCTCCGCCGACGAAGGCATCTGGATCGGGGATCGGCGCGTGGGCTTCGTGACCTCGGGCGCCTACGGGCATCACGTGGGGAAGAGCCTCGCCCTGGCGTACCTGGACCGCGACGTCGTCGAGTCGGCGCCCGAGGTCACGGTGTTCGTGGTGGGTGAGCCATGCACCGCGCGGATCCTGCCCGAGATCCCCTACGACCCGACGGGCGCCAAGCTCCGCGACCGCACCGCCTGAAGCGTCGTTCCGCAGCCGGACCTCGCGCGTAGGCTGCATCCATGAACGAGCCCGACGCGCCGCGGCCCGCCAAGCACTCCCGGAGCGAGGCCCTTCGGGAGCGCACAGACGCATTCCTCGAGCGTGCCGACGAGACGCGCGCGCGCACGACCCGATGGGTCCAGGAACGCCGCGCGGAGCGCTCGAAGGTCGGGGCTGCCATCAACGTGCTGATCGACGCGTGGAACCGCGACTCGCGCGCGGCGGGTGGACTGCTCGCGGGCGGACTCGCGTTCCGGCTGTTCCTGTGGCTGTTGCCCGCGGCGCTGGTCGCCGTCTCGGGCCTCGGGATCGCGACCGGCTATTCGAGCGAGAGCGCCTCGCAGGTCGCGCGCGATGCCGGCCTGAGCGCCGTCGTGGCGTCGACGGTCGCGGCCGGGATGGCGGCGTCGCAGGCTGGCGGGGTGTGGGTGCTGCTGCTCGGGACGGCGTTCCTCTTGTGGGCGAGCGCCGGCGCGGCCCGGGCGCTCCGCGTTGCCACGTCGCTCCTCTGGCAGGCCCGGCCGCCGGCCTGGCGATCGATGCGCGCGGCACTCGTGTTCCTCGGGCTCGCGATCGTCTCGATCTCGGTGCAGAGCCTCCTGGGCCACCTGTGGGCCGGAGGGATCCTGGCCGCCCTGTTGGCGCGCGTCCTCGCCACGGCGGTGATCGTCGCGGTCGTGTGGTGGGCGTTCTTCCTGCTGCCGCACGACCAGCGGGCCGCGTGGTGGTGGCAGGGCCCGGGCGCGACCCTGGTCGGAGTCGGCGTGCAGGTGCTCACGGTCGTCACGTCGGTGTACTTCGCCAGCAAGCTCGACCGCGTGGACGACCTCTACGGTTCACTCGGGGTGGCGACCGTGATCCTCGCCTGGTTGTTCCTGATCGCCCGGCTCGCGATCTGGGGGATCGGGCTGAACGTGGCGATCTGGGAACGCTTCGGCCCCGGACCCGAGGCGGCGCCCGCCGGGCACGCCGGTGGGGGGACCTCCGGGGTTTCGTAGACTCGGCGCCATGTCCGACACCGCGCCCGCCGGCGCCGAGATGGCGACCCGCTACGACCCGCAGGAGGTCGAGCCCCGCTGGGCCGAGGCGTGGGTCGAGCGCGGCTACTTCACGGCCGACCCACACTCCGGCAAGGATCCCTACTGCATCGTGATCCCTCCGCCGAACGTGACCGGTCGGCTCCACGTGGGGCACGCGCTCGGGCGCACGATCGAGGACACGCTGATCCGCCGTGCGCGGATGCAGGGCTACGAGGCGCTCTGGGTTCCCGGGATGGATCACGCCGGCATCGCCACGCAGGTCGTCGTGGAGCGCAAGCTCCGCGAGGAGGGGATCGAGCGCCGCGACCTGGGCCGGGAGGCGTTCGTCGAGCGCGTCTGGGCCTGGAAGGAGCAGTACGGCGGCGAGATCGTCGAGCAGATCAAGCGCATGGGCGCCTCGCTCGACTGGACCCGCGAGCGCTTCACGATGGACGAGGGCCTCTCGCGCGCGGTGCGCGTGGCGTTCGTGCGGCTGTACGAGGCGGACCTGATCTACCGTGGCGAGCGGCTCGTGAACTGGTGCCCGACCGATCACACCGGACTGAGCGACTCCGAGGTTGAGCACGACGAGGTCGACGGGGAGCTCGTGACCTTCCGCTATCCGCTCTCCGACGGGTCGGGGGCGATCGAGGTCGCCACCACGCGCGTCGAGACGATGCTCGGCGACACCGGCATCGCGGTGCACCCCGGCGACGAGCGCTACGCGGCGCTCGTCGGGAAGACGGTCACGCACCCCTTCGACGGACGCGAGATCCCGATCGTGGCCGACCATCACGTCGACAAGGACTTCGGGACGGGCGCGGTCAAGGTCACTCCCGCCCACGACCAGAACGACTTCGACATCGCGCAGCGCACGGGGCTGCCGCTGATCAACATCCTGAGCGCCGACGCAACCCTGAACGACTCGGTCCCGGCCGAGTTCCGCGGGCTAGACCGGTACGCGGCGCGCATGGCCGTCCGCGACGCGATCGAGGCGAGGGGGTTGCTGGTTGCCGAGGAACGCCCGTACCGCCATGCGGTGGGGCACTGCTACCGGTGCCACTCCGAGATCGAGCCGTGGATCGCGGGCCTGCAGTGGTTCGTGAAGGTCGGCGAGCTCACCGGTCCCGCGAAGGAGGCGGCGCTCGACGGCAGGGTGGTGTTCGCGCCCGAGCGCTGGCAGCGGTCCTACACGGCGTGGCTCGACAACCTGCGCGACTGGAACATCTCGCGTCAGCTCTGGTGGGGCCATCGGATCCCCGCCTGGTACTGCCCCGAGGGCCACGTGACCGTGGCGATCGAGGACCCGACCGTCTGCGGCGGATGCGGCAGCGGCGAACTGCGCCAGGACGAGGACGTGCTCGACACCTGGTTCTCCTCACAGCTCTGGCCCTACTCGACGCTCGGCTGGCCCGACGAGACCGACGACCTCCGCGCCTTCTACCCGAACGCAGTGCTCGTGACGGGGTACGAGATCCTCTACCTCTGGGTCGCCCGCATGATCATGTCGGGCATGTTCCTGGTCGGCGACGTGCCGTTCCGCGCGGCCGTGATCCACGGGCTCGTCCGTGACCAGCAGGGCCGCAAGATGTCGAAGTCGCTCGGGAACGTGATCGACCCGATGGAGATGATCGACCGCTTCGGCGCCGACGCCCTGCGGTTCTCGCTCGCCCGGGCGGCCACCGGGGGTCAGCAGGACATCCCTCTCTCTGAAGAGGCGATCGAGGCAGGCCGGAACTTCGCGAACAAGCTGTGGAACGCCTCGCGCCTGGTGCTGCGCGCCTACCCGGGCGGCGAGCCAACGCTCGCGCCCACCGAGCGGCTGACACTGGCCGAACGGTGGCTCCTCTCACGGCACGAGGCGTGCCTCGCGGAGGTCGACGCCGCCCTGGACGAGTACCGCTTCGCCGACGCGGCCCAGACGCTCTACCGCTTCGTGTGGTCCGAGTTCTGCGATTGGGGGCTCGAGCTCGAGAAGGGCCGTCTAGACTCCGGAGGGCAGGACGCCGAGGACGCCACGCAGCTCCTCGCATGGGTGCTCGAGCGCACGCTCCGCCTGCTGCATCCGACCGTGCCGTTCGTGACCGAGGAGATCTGGCAGCGGTTCGGGGTGCCCGAGCCCGAGTCGCTCTCGCTCGCGTCGTGGCCCGAGGCGATCGAGGCGCATCGAGACCCGGGCGCCGAGACGGCGCTCGGCGCCGTCCAGGAGGTCGTGACCGCGATCCGTCAGTTCCGCTCGAAGCACGGGATCTCGCCCAAGGACCGGTTCGGGGCGACGGCCGGGGTCCGGGCCGATCTCGTCGACGTCGTCCGGTCCCAGGCCGACGCGGCACTCCGTCTGGCCGGCGTCACGCTCGAGGTGGTGGAGACCGGCCGTGAGAAGACCGCCGGGACGACGCGCGTCGCCCTCACCCAGGGATGGGTCGAGCTCTCGGCAGACCTGTTCGACGCGGATGCCGAGCGCGACCGCCTGGCGAAGCAGCGTGGCGAGATAGACGGCGCCCTCGCCAAGACCGCGAAGAAGCTCGCGAACGAGGGCTTCCTGGCGAAGGCCGCGCCGGAGGTGGTGGCCCAGGAGCGTGAGAAGCACGACCGGCTCGTGACGCAGCTCGCCGAGGTCGACGCGCAGCTCGCCGAGCTGGGTTGACGCCGTGATGCGCTACGACGACGCCCTCGCCGAGCTCGACGCCCGTCGTGAGACGCGCATGCTGCCCGACCTCTCGCGGATCCTGCGGATCGCGACGCTCCTGGATGACCCGCAGCTCACGTACCCGTCGATCCACGTCACCGGCACGAACGGCAAGGGGACGGCCGCGCGCGTGACGACCGCGGTCGCGTGCGCGCACGGACTCACGACGGGCCTTTACACCTCGCCGCACCTGCTCGACGTGACGGAGCGGCTCTCGATCTGCGGCCACGACGTCACGAAGGGAGAGTTCGCAACCGAGTACGAGCACCTGCTGCCGATCCTCGAGCTCGTCGACCGGGAATCCGAAGAACGAGTCACGTACTTCGAGGCGCTCACGGCGCTCGCCTACCTGTGGTTCGCGGACCGGCCCGTGCAGCTGGGGGTGTTCGAGGTGGGGATGGGCGGCCGCTGGGACGCCACGAACCTCGTGGAGGGCGACGTGGCGGTGCTCACCCCGATCGCGCTCGATCACCCGGAGCTCGGCGCGACCGTGCACGAGGTCGCCGGCGAGAAGGCCGGGATCATCAAGCCCGGGAAGATGGTCGTGAGCCGCGAGCAAGACCCGGACGCGCTCGAGGTGGTCGAGGCCCGGTGCGTGGAGGTCGGCGCCGACCTGAAGCTGGAGTTCCGTGATTGGGAACTGGAGGACCGGCTCACGGGGGTCGGCGGCCAGTCGCTGCGGGTCAAGGGCTTGCACGGCACCTACGACGACCTGTTCCTGCCGATGTTCGGCGAGCACGCCGCCCGGAACGCCGCCGCTGCGATCGTGGCGTTCGAGGCGCTGATCGAGGAGCCGCTTGGGGAGGAGACGACCAGAGAAGCGCTCGCGGACGTGGTCTGGCCCGGCCGCATGGAGGTCGCCGCGCGCGCGCCGATGATCATGCTGGACGGCGCGCACAACCCGGCCGCCGCCGAGGCGCTCTCGGCGGCGCTCCGCGAGTTCTTCACCTGGGACCGCATGCACCTGGTGATCTCGGTGAGCGGCAACAAGAACCTCGAGGGGATCGTGGCCGAGCTCGCGCCGCTCGCCGACGTCGGGTACGCCGCCCGCAACGAGAGCGAACGGAGCGGCGACGCGTTGCCGATCGCCGATCGCTTCAGGGCCGAGGGCAAGCCCGTGACCGTGCACGCGAGCGTCGCCGAGGCCCTCGACGCGGCGCGCGGCGCGGCCGCGGCGGGCGATCTGATCCTGGTGACGGGCTCTCTGTACACTGTCGCGGACGCTCGCCGGGCGCTCGACCGGCCCCTAGGAGACCCGTAGCCATGTCGATCGAATCCACCCTGCTCATCGTGAAGCCCGACGGTGTTCGGCGCGGCCTCGTCGGCGAGGTCCTGCGGCGCGTCGAGGCCAAGGGTCTCTCGATCGACGCGATGAAGCTCTTCACGATCCCGCGTGAGACCGCCGAGCAGCACTACGGCGAGCACCGCGAGAAGCCGTTCTTCGGCGAGCTCGTCGGCTTCATCACCGGCGGTCCGGTCGTCGTCGCGAAGATCACGGGCGAGGACGCGATCACCTGCTGGCGCACGCTCATGGGCCCGACGAACCCCGTGCAGGCCCCGCCCGGGTCGATCCGCGGCGACTTCGCCACGTTGATCGGCGAGAACCTCGTGCACGGCAGCGACTCTTCGGAGTCGGCCGCACGCGAGCTGGCCCTCTTCTTCGGCGGGTAACGACCCCACCGATGCCCGGGCTCGAGGAGGCGTTCGAGCGGATCGGGGAGGCGGTCGAGCATCACCTCCCCCAGACCCACGCCGCCGGGTTCGCGCTCGCCGTCACCGATGACGAGGACGTGCTCGGGATCGTCGTGCGCGGCCTCGCAGACGTGGGCGCGAACGCCCCAGTGCGCCCCGAGACGCGGTTCGAGATCGGCTCGATCTCGAAATCGTTCGCCGGGATCGCGACCGTGCAGGAAGCCGAGGCCGGTCGTCTCGCCCTGGACGTCAGCATCAACGAGCTGCTCCCGTGGCTCGAGCTCGCCGAGCCGTTCGGGCCGATCACGCTTCACCATCTGATGACGCACACGAGCGGCCTGCCGATCGGGACCGAGGAATCCCCGACCGGCCCGGGTGCGCTCGCGATCCTGCGCACGCTCGAGCCGTCGACACCCCCCGGCGAGCGCTTCTGGTACTCGAACGACGGGTGGAAGCTCGTCGGGGCCGTCCTCGAGCGCGTGACGCGAACGCCGATCCACGACCTTCTGCGCGAGCGGATCCTCGCGCCGCTCGGCATGACGTCGTCGGAGGCTGCGATCACGAACGCCTCTCGGCTGAACCTCGCGGTCGGGTACGAGCCGCTGTTCGACGACCGGCCGCCGCACCTGGGGCACCCCCTCGCGGCCGCCCGGTGGATCGTCAGCAACACGGCCGACGGATCGATCGTCTCGACCGTGATCGACATGAGCGCATACGCCCGGATGCTGCTGGGCCGCGGGCGAACGCTCGTGGGCGGCCACGAGACCTCGATCCTCACGCCCGAGGCGTTCGCGCGGTTCGTGGAGCCTCGGGTACTGATGGACGAACCGGGCGTACATCACGATGAACGCTACGGCTACGGGCTCTGGACCTTCGAGGACGACGGCCGCACGTTCGTGTCGCACTCCGGCGGGATGGTCGGGTACACCGCGCTCCTGATGATCGACGTCGACACCGGCATCGGGGCGATCGCCCTCCAGAACGGCGGTGGCGACAAGAAGCCCGTCGTGCGTTACGCGCTCGACGCGGTGCGCGCCGCGCTTCGCGGGGAGCCGATCATGCCCTTCCCGCACCCGGCGGCACCCACCGCGATCGCGAACGCGGCGGCGCTCGCCGGCTCCTACGTGGGGGACCGCGAGATCGAGCTGGTGGCGACCGATGACGGACTGCGGCTGCGCGACGGCGCGATCGGCGTCGAGCTCGAGCGCTGGCCCGGTCGCGAGGACGCGTTCCTCGTGCCGCATACGGCGCGCGACCGGTACCTGCTTCGGGTGCTGCGCGACGGTGACGGCGCCGTGACCGAGCTCGTCCACGGGCCCGACCGTTTCGCGCCCGCGGCCGGCGGGCTCGAGGAGACGGCCGCGCTGCCCGATGGCTGGGCCGGGCGAGAAGGCCTCTACCGCAGCAATAACCCGTGGAGCCCCACCCTGCGGATCTTCGCCCGCGGCGGCGAGCTGTGGTGCCTGTTTCCGGCGAACGGCATCGAGGAGCGCCTGACCCTCCTCGATGATGAGAGCTTCGCGGTGGGGGAACCACGGACGCCGCAGCGGCTCCGGTTCCTGGACGACGTGGAGGGCGCGACCACGACCGTCGGGTTCAACGGCGGCCGCTGGTACCGGGCGTTCGACGCCTGAGTCCGCCGGGCTACCCTCCCGACGAAGGACTCGGCCCGGCGTCCTCGACCGCGTCGTCGGCCCACTCGATCACACGCGCGAGAAGCTCCGGATGGTCCTTGAACACCCCGCTACCGTGGCCGCTGCCGCTGACGAGCACGGCCTCGACGCCGGCCGCGTCGGCGATCTCGCGCGCCTCGCTCGCGTAGGGCTCGTTGTCCTCGGCCGCGGTGACGAACACCGCGATCTCGTCGGGCAGCGCACGCGCTGCGTCGAGCGCGTCGTACGCCGTGGCCGGTGCCGAGAGGCTCACGACGGCGTCGGCGTGGAGCGGGGCCGCCATCGCCAGGGAGAGCCCCGCGCCCATCGAGCCGCCGATCAGCACCACGGCCTCGGCACCCGTCTGACGGGCGTGGTCGACCACCGCGGTGAGCGCCTCCTCGCGGGCCGAGCCGTTCATGCCGGTGGAGTCGCCGACGCCCGGGGCGTCGTAGGCGATCACCCGCCAGCCGTCGGCCGCGAAGGCCTCGGCGATCGGGTAGAAGTCCTCCTTCGTGCCGGTCGCGCCGTGGGAGAGCACCGCAACCTTCGGTCCATCACCCAGCTCGATCGCGTCGAGCTCGATCCCGGTCGGCGTCGTGATCGTCGTGCTGGTCGACCCCTCGGGCGGCGCAGGCTTCCCGCACGCGGCGGTGACCAGCGAGACGGCGAGTGCGAGGGCGATCGGGGTCCGGCGCATCGTCGGACCCTAGCCCGGTCACTCCCGGCATGGGAGGTCCACGACAGGAACGCCACAACGGCGCAACAGATGTGCGCGGGCGCTAGGCCTTGCGGAACGCGACGCAGGCGTTCTGCCCGCCGAACCCGAAGGAGTTCGACAGCGCGAGCGTGACCTCGGTCTCACGGGCCACGTTCGGGGTGACGTCGAGGTCGCAGTCGGGGTCGGGCGTGTCGTAGTGGATCGTGGGCGGCACGACCCCGTGCGTGATCGCGAGCGCGCACGCCGCGCCCTCGACGGCGCCCGCGGCCCCGAGCATGTGGCCGGTCATCGACTTCGTGGACGAGATGGCCACCGAGTGGGCGAAGTCGTCGCCGAGCGACGCCTTGATCGCGGCGGTCTCGGCCGCATCGTTCAGCGGCGTCGACGTGCCGTGGGCGTTCACGTACGAGACGGCGGAGGGTTCCTCGCCCGCGTCTCGCAGCGCCCAGCGCATCGCGAGCGTCGCACCCGAGCCCTTGGGGTCCGGCGCCGTGATGTGGTGCGCGTCGTCGGATGCGCCGTAGCCGGCCACCTCGGCGTACACCCGGGCCCCGCGAGCCGTCGCGTGCGCCTCGCTCTCGAGGATCAGCGCGCAGCCACCCTCCGAGAGCACGAAGCCGTTGCGACCCGCGTCGAACGGGCGCGAGGCGGTCTCGGGGTCAGGGTTCTTCGTGAGCGCGGTCATCTGGGCGAAGGCGGCGACCGTCAATGGGATCGTGGCGGCCTCGGAGCCGCCGGCCACGCACAGGTCCAGGTAGCCGTCGCGGATCAGCCGCATCGCCTCGCCGATCGCGTGGTTCGACGACGCGCACGCCGACACGGTGCAGTAGTTCGGGCCGGTGAGCCCGAACTTCATCGCGATGTGGCCCGCGCCGGCGTTCGCCATGAGCATCGGCACCATGAACGGGGAGACGCGGCCCGGGCCCTTCTCGAGCAGCACGCTGTGCTGGCTCAAGAGCGTCTGCACGCCACCGATCCCGGTGGCATAGATGGCACCGCCGCGCTCCGCCGTGACCTCGGGGTTGCCCGCGTCCTCCCAGGCCAGCAGCGCCGAGGCGATCGCGTACTGCGCGAACGGGTCGGTGCGCCGCGCCTCCTTCAGGTTGAGGAAGTCGGTCGGCACGAAGTCCTGGACCTCGCCGGCCACGCTCACGGGGAGGTCGGAATGGTCGAACCGGCTGATCTCGGTGACGCCGTTGCGCCCCGTGCGCAGACCCTCCCAGAACGCGTCGACGCCGATCCCGATCGGGGTGACCGGGCCGATGCCGGTGATGACGACCTTGCGGCGTGCGCTCAACGCGTTCCTTTCGGGAAGGGAAGGGCCGGCTCAGCCGACCTTCGTGGCGACGAGGTCGATGGCCTGGCCGACGGTCTTGACGGACTCCATCTCCTCCTCGGGGATCTCGATGCTCCACTCCTCCTCGAGGGCGAGCACGGCCTCCACGAGGTCGAGCGAGTCGGCGTTGAGGTCCTCCGCGAAGCGAGCGTCGGGCACGACCTGCGCCTCGTCCACGGCGAGCTGCTCGGCCAGCACTTTCTTGACCCTGGCCTCGATCTCCGAACGGTCGGTCATCTTCCTGTTCCTCCTGTTGGTTCCCTCCGGTCCGCCACAGGCTAGTGGCCGGACCCCCGACACGACTACGCCGTCAGGCCCCCATCCACGGGGATCACGGCGCCGTTCACGTACGACGACTCCTCCGACATCAGGAAGCGCACGACCGAGGCCACCTCGTCAAGCGTGGCGGTTCGCCCGATCGGCGTCTGATCCAGGTAGTACGCCCGCGCCTTGTCGTCGAGGTACGAGGTCATCTCGGTGTCGACGAGGCCGGGGCAGAGCGCGTTGACGGTGATGCCCTTGCCGCCCACCTCGCGGGCCAGCGCCTTCGTGAGGCCGATCAGCGCGGTCTTCGATGCCGCGTACACGGTCTGGCCGGGGTTCCCGCGCAGGGCCACGGCGCTCGACATGTTCACGATGCGACCCCACCGTTCGCGGAGCATGCCGCGCATCGCCGACTGCGAGCACATGAAGGCGCCCTTCACGTTGGTCGCCATGACCTTCTCATACGTGTCCATCGAGTACTTCAGGAGCAGGCCGTCATGGCTGAAGCCGGCGTTGTTCACGAGTCCGGTCACGTTCCCGGCCTCGTCGGTGACCCGACGGAACCCCTCCTGCACGCTCGTCTGGTCCGTGATGTCGAGGAAGAGGGCCATGCCCGGCGTGCCCGCGGCCTCGAGGTCGGCGAGCGTGTTCTTGGCGGCGGTCTCGTCGCTGCGGTAGCCGACGGCAACGGTCCAGCCGGCACGAGCGAGCTCGACCGCGCACGCCCGGCCGATGCCGCGCGTGGCGCCCGTGACGACCGCGACGCGCGAGGTCACGAGGTCGGCTCCGGCATCGTCCAGCGGACCAGGGTCGCGCCCCACGTGAGCCCGGCGCCGAACGAGGTGAAGAGCACGAGGTCGCCCTGGCGGATCCGTCCCGAGCGCCAGGCCCGGTCGAGCGCGATCGGGATCGAGGCGGCGCTCGTGTTGCCGACCTCGGCGACGTCGACGACGGCCTTCGCGGGGTCGATGCCCAGCCGCTCGACGACCGCCTGCATGATCCGTGCGTTCGCCTGGTGGGGGATCAGCACGTCGACATCGTCGATCGAGTGGTCGGACTTCACCAGCAGATCGCGGCAGGCAGCCGCCATCTCGGTGACGGCCCGCTTGAAGACCTCCCGGCCGTTCGGCATCTTCACGAAGTGGTCGTGGGCCTCGACCGTGTCGTGCGAGGCGGGGGCGCGGGTGCCGCCGGCGGGCATCCAGAGGATCTCGGCCGCGTTGCCGTCGGCACCGAGCACCGTGCCCTCGATGCCCGGTGTGTCGGAGGCCCGCACGATCGTCGCGCCGGCTCCGTCGCCGAACAGGATGCAGGTCCCGCGGTCGGTGAAGTCGAGGATCCGGCTGAAGATCTCGGCGCCCACCACGAGGATCGCGTCGGCCATGCCTGACTGGATGAACGCCGTGGCGGCCGAGAGCCCGTAGGAGAACCCCGAGCAGGCCGCGTTCACATCGAAGGAGGGGCAGCTCACACCGAGCTTGCGTTGCATCCACACGGCGGTGGCCGGGAACTGGGTGTCGCCGGTGATCGTGGCACACACGATCATGTCGAGCTGCTCGGCCGGGATGCCCGCGGACTCCAGCGCCCCTCGCGCGGCCTCGACCCCGAGGTCGGACGTCTGCACCCCGTCGTCGGCGAAATGTCGGGACTCGATCCCGGTGCGGTCGCGGATCCATTCGTCGTTCGTCGCGACGAGGGTCTCGAACCAGGCGTTGGGCACGAGCCGGGGCGGGAGCGCGGAGCCCACGCCGGCGATGGTGGCGAAGCGCGTCACGGCGCCGAGGATATCGGACCGCGGCATCCGATGCAGGCCACAGACCTGCGCCGACCGGAGGCGGTCATGCGCCGGCGATCGCGTCCGTGGCGGCCCCGGGCGAGCCGACCGCGGATGCCGTCGCCTCGGGGACGATGCGCTTCGCGAGCTTCGTGAGCACGTCGCCCGGTCCGGCCTCGAGGAACCGGGTCGCACCGGCCACCTCGAGCGCCCGTACCCCCGCCTCCCAGCGCACCGGCGAGACGACGTGGACGCCGACGAGCTCACGGAGCTCGGCCGCGTCCGACACGAGCGCGCCGGTCACGTTCTCGGCGACCGGGAACCTCGGCGCGCGCACCTCGATCCGGGCGAGGACCTCCAGGATCGGCTCGACCGCTGGGCGCATCAGCTCGCTGTGGAACGCGCCGGCGACCTTGAGGCGGATCGCCCGGATCTTGCGCTCCTTCGCGAGCGTCTCGGCGCGTTCGACCGCGCCCACGCTCCCGCTGATCACGACCTGCACGGGGGAGTTCTGGTTCGCGACCACGAGCTCGTCGCCCCCACGAGCCTCGTCGCAGAGCGCCTGGGCGTCGTCGGTGCCGGTGCCCAGGAGCGCGCTCATCGCGCCGGGCCGGTCTTCGCCCGCGCGCTGCATCGCGGTGCCACGCACCACCACGAGCTCGAGGGCATCGCCCAGGTCCATCGCGCCCGAGGCGACGAGCGCCGCGAACTCGCCCAGGGAATGCCCCGCCACGCCGGCGATCGGCGCGCCCGGCCGACCGAGGCCCTCGGCCTCCAGCACCCGGAACGCGGCCACGTCACACGCGAGCAACGCCGGCTGCACGAACTCGGTGGTGGCAAGTGCGGTCTCGTCATGGCAGCCGGCCACCAGGTCCCGCCCTATCGCGGCTGAGGCCTCCTCGAGCACCGCCCTCGACGCCGGGTGCGTGGCCCACGGGTCGGCCATGCCGGCGAACTGGGATCCCTGCCCCGGGAACACCACCGCGAACGACACCTCGCACCCCCTGTCGTGGACCGAGCCCGCAGCCTACCGGGAGGCCGGGGAGGTTGTGACGGGGACGTGGTTTCCCCCTCACGAAGTTGCCAGGGCCTAGGGGTCTCCTGTTAGATGAACGGGAATCCCATGGCCGAACGGGTTCAGCGATCCTCTTCCCCCACGTCCAGACCTTCCCAGGGGACGGAGGGGGTACTCGGGTTCCTTGGTCGTGACATGGCCGTCGACCTCGGCACCGCGAACACGCTCGTCTACGTGCGTGGCCGCGGCGTCGTGCTCAACGAGCCGTCAGTCGTCGCGATCAACACCCTTACCGGAGCCATCCTTGCCGTGGGAGCCGAGGCCAAGCGGATGATCGGGCGCACGCCGTCCCACATCCAGGCCGTGCGGCCCCTGAAGGACGGCGTGATCGCCGACTTCGACGTCACCGAGAAGATGCTCCGCTACTTCATCCAGCGTGTGCACAAGCGGCGCCTGCTGGCCAAGCCACGCGTGGTCATCTGCGTCCCGTCCGGCATCACCGGCGTGGAGCAGCGCGCGGTCGAGGAGGCGACGATCGCGGCCGGCTCCCGTCGCGCCTACATCATCGAAGAGCCGATGGCCGCCGCGATCGGCGCCGGACTTCCGATCCACGAGCCCACGGGGAACATGGTGGTCGACATCGGGGGCGGCACGACCGAGGTCGCAGTCATCTCGCTCGGCGGGATCGTCACGAGCACGTCGATCCGGATCGGCGGGGACGAGCTCGACGAGGCGATCATCCAGCACGTGAAGAAGGAGTACTCGCTGTTGCTCGGTGAGCGCACGTCCGAGGCGATCAAGCTCGCGATCGCGAGCGTGTTCCCGATGCCCGAGGAGCTCGTGGCCGAGATCAAGGGGCGCGACCTCGTCTCGGGCTTGCCGAAGACGATCACGATCACCGCGGAGGAGATCCGCCGGGCGATCGAGGAGCCGGTCAACGCCATCATCGACGCGATCAAGACCACGCTGGACCGGACCCCCCCGGAGCTCTCGGCCGACATCATGGACCGGGGCATCGTCCTCACGGGCGGCGGCGCGCTGCTGCGCGGCCTCGACAAGCGGCTGCGCCACGAGACCGGCATGCCGGTCCGCATCGCCGACGCGCCCCTGCAGGCGGTCGTGCTGGGATCCGGGAAGTGCCTCGAGGAGTTCGAGGTGCTGCAGCGGGTCCTGGTGAGCCCGTCGCGCCGGTAACCGTGTCGTGGTGAGCCGGCCCCGCCCCCGCAGCACGCGGCTCCTCGTGGTCGTGCTGGTCTCTGTCTCCCTCGCGGTGATCACCCTCGACTACCGCCAGGGCCAGTCGGGGCCGCTCGCGGGGTTCGGCCGCACGGCGCGCGCGGCGATGGCTCCCTTGCAGGAGGCCGTGACCACCGTCACCCGCCCGATCGGAAGCTTCTTCTCGGGGCTCGCGCACCTGCCATCGCTGGCCGAGGAGAATCAGCGTCTGAAGGACGAGCTCGCCGCGGCCAACGCGCAGAGCGAGACCACCGCGTTCGTACAGCAGCAGTACAGAGACCTGCTCGCGCTCGTGGGGCTCCGCGAGAGCCTCGACCCGACCTCGGTGCCGGCCGTCGTGATCGCGAACGGCGTCTCGAACTTCGAGTGGACCGTCACGATCGACAAGGGTTCGGCCGACGGGATCGCGCCGAACATGCCGGTGGTCGCGGGCACCGCGCTCTCGCCACTGCTCGTGGGGATCGTCGTTGAGACCACCGAGCACTCGGCCGACGTCCAGCTGATGCTCGACCGCGACTGGTCGGCCGCCGCGAAGCTCGGCACCTCCGGGGAGGCAGGCGAGGTCCAGGGACAGGGCGACGCCGACCTCCGGATGAGCCTGGTCACTCCCGGCACCGAGATCGCCGGCAACGAGGCGGTGTTCACGCTCGCGTACCAGGCGAGCGGGCGTCCCGGCCTGTACCCGGCCGGCCTCCTGATCGGCCAGGTCTCCCGCACGGTGCCCTACGACAACTCGATCGAGGAGTTCGTCGACGTGCGCCCGGCGGTCGACTTCGCCACGCTGCAGTTCGTGCTCGTGCTGCAGACCCGGGCCGGGGAAGTGGCGCCCTGATGTTGCGCCGCGTGCTCACGGTGGCGGCGGTGATCATCACCGCGCTCCTGCTCCAGTCCACGATCTTCGCGCAGATCAAGCTGCTGGGGGTGCGGCCCGAGCTGCTGTACCTCGTGACGATAGTGATCGCGATCTTGGAGGGGCCGCAGGAGGGCGCCGTCGTCGGGTTCGCGGGCGGGATGATGCAGGACTTCCTCCTGAACCAGCCCAAGGGCATCACCGCGCTCACGCTCACCCTGCTCGGGTACGCGGTGGGCATGGCACGCCAGTACATCGTGTCGCCCTCGCCACTCCTGCCCACGTTCCTCGTGGCGGCGGGCACGGCCGCCGGCATCGCGTTCTACGAGGTCGTCTCGTTCCTGTTGGGCCAGCTCGACCAGCCGTTGAGCTACTCGGTCAAGGTGATCGTCCTGACCGCGCTGTACAACGCGGTGCTCACGCCGATCTTCTATCCGCTGCTCCGGCGGCTGTTCGAGGGTTCGCGTCCGCAGAGGGTGGTGCGCTTCTAGATGGAGAAGGCGTCCTCCCGGCTCAAGGTCCTCGCGGTGCTCGTGGCATTCATGTTCGCCGCGCTCACCACCCGGTTGTGGTTCCTCCAGGTGCTCGCGGTCGCGCAGAACCGCGACGCGGCGCTCAACAACAGCGTGCGCATCGCCGAGACCGACGCGCTCCGCGGCACGATCGTGGACGCGAAGGGCAACCCGCTCGTCGAGAACCGGATGAGCCTCGAGGTTCGCGTCCGCAAGGACCAGCTCGGTCCGAACGCCGAACGGGTGCTGCTGGACCTGTCCGACCTGCTGAACGTGCCCGTCGAGGCGATCACGAAGTCCCTGCAGGACAAGCGCTACTACGAGTACCAGCCCAAGCCGGTCGCCGAGTTCGTCCCGGAGCGGGTCGCCTTCTACCTCGAGGAGCACCGCGCCGAGTTCCCCGGCGTCTCGGTGGTGCCGACGAGCGTGCGCGACTATCGGTGGGCCAACGAGCACCACGCCCCCGAGTTCGCCGCCCACGTGCTTGGGTACCTCGGCCAGATCCAAGGCGCCGAATACGAGAGCAAGAAGTTCAACCCTGGCCCCTCCGGCTCCAAGGAGTACGGGCAGAACGACCTCGTGGGCCGAAGCGGACTCGAGCAGGTCTACGAGAGGTACCTACGCGGGGAGAAGGGCCTGGAGAAGTACCTCGTCAACTCCGACGGCGAGACGATCCGCGAGCTCGGCAAGGTGGACGCCACCCCCGGCGACGACCTGGTCCTGTCCCTCGACGCGAAGGTGCAGCAGGCCGCCGAAGAGGAGCTCGATGCCGGGATCCAGCGGGCGCGTACGATCGTCGACGAGTCCTCGGGCACCTACCTGAAGGCCGACGGGGGGGCGGTGATCGTGCTCGATGCCCAGACCTCGGGCATCGTCGCGATGGCTTCGTGGCCCGCCTACAACCCCGAGTGGTTCGTCAAGGGGCTCACACCGCAGCAGAACAACTACCTGAACGGCGACAACAAGCTCGCGCCCGCCCTGAACCGCGTGACCCAGCAGATCTACGCGCCCGGATCCACGTTCAAGCCGTTCGTCGCGCTCTCGGCCGCGAAGGAAGGCCTCGCCTCGTTCTCGAACAGCTACTACGACTGTCCTGCCGAGTACGTCGTGCCGGGCGACACTTCGGGCGCGTCGTTCGGGAACTGGTCGACCTCCGGCCTCGGCTACATGTCGATCGCGCAGGCGCTCAAGGTCTCGTGCGACACGGTCTTCTACGACTTCGGCTCGCAGTTCTTCTTCGACTGGCAGGAGAACCAGTTCGGCACGGGCAGCGAGCCGTTCCAGCGGGACCTGGGACAGTTCGGCTTCGGCAAGCCCACCGGGGTCGATCTGCCGCTGGAGGCGAGCGGCACCGTCCCCGACGCCGCGTTCATGCTCGATCACCCCGAGCTGTACCCGGACGGACCGATCCCCGGCGTGAACATCCTGCTCTCGATCGGGTCCGGCGAGATGCGCGCGACCCCGATGCAGCTCGCCACCGCGTACCTCGCTCTCGCGAACGGCGGGAAGGTCTGCAAGCCGCATCTGGTCGACCACATAGAGAACGCCTCGGGCGACACCGTGAAGCAGATAGGCACGAGGTGTTACGCGCAGCTCCCGTACACGCAGGCGCAGCTGGACTACATCGTGCAGGACGGTCTCGCGCAGGTGACCTCGGGCGGCACGGCGGCGCTCGCGTTCTCGGGCTTCCCGCTCGGCGAGATCCCCGTGGCGGGCAAGACCGGCACGGCGGAGCGCCCTCCGTTCCAGGACACCTCGTGGTTCGCGGCGATCGTCCCCGCCTACCAGCCGAAGTACGTGGTGATCGCGATGGTCGAGCAGGGCGGGTTCGGCTCGACGACCGCCGCGCCGATCGTGCGGCACGTGATCGAGCGGATGTACGACCTGCCCGCGAGCGGCCCCGTGAGCGGGGGGTCGCAGGACTGATGGACCTCGTCGCGGGACGCACGTTCGCCGAGGAACGCCGGCCGATCCGGCACGTGGACCCCGTGCTGCTGCTCGTGACGGCCGCGCTCGTGGTGCTGGGGCTCTTCCTGATCTACTCCGCGACGAACCAGACGCTCCGCCAGGACGGTCTCGATCCGTTCGACCGGGTCAACAAGCAGGTCATCACGATGATCCTCGGGGTCGTGCTGCTGCTCGTGATCGCCACGTTCGACTACCGCTTCTTCAAGGTGTACTCGGGCTTCATCTTCGGAGCCTCGCTCTTCCTGCTCGTGCTCGTGCACGTGCCCGGGCTCTCGTCGTCGTCGGGCGGCACGAGCAACTACATCGACATCCCCGGCGCGGCGCTCCTGCAGCTCAGCCCGTCGGAGTTCGCGAAGATCGGCCTGCTCGTGATCTTGGCGGCGATGCTCTCCGAGCTGCGCGGCCCGATCCCTACGGTGCAGGACCTCGCCCGGGTGCTCGGCGTCGCGCTGCTCACGATCGGGTTGGTGTTCATCAACGTCGAGATCGGGTCGGTGATCGTGCTGGTCGCGATGACGGTCGGGATGCTCGTGGTCGCGGGCACGCGTGCGAGGCACCTCCTCGTCCTCGCGGCCTCGGCGATGCTGATGATCTTCCTCGCCCTCCAGCTCGGGGTGATCAAGGACTATCAGCGCGAGCGGCTCCTGGCCTTCCTCGACGATTCGAACACCTCGGCCGATGCCCGTTACAACCTCCAGCAGTCGGAGATCGCGGTGGGGTCGGGCGGCATGTTCGGCCGCGGCTACCTGAAGGGCACCCAGACGAACCTGGACTACGTGCCCGAGCAGCACACCGACTTCATCTTCACGGTGGTGGGGGAGGAGTTCGGGTTCTTCGGGGCGATGTTCGTGCTCGCGCTGTTCGCGTTGCTGCTGTGGCGGGCGATCCGCATCGCGTATCTGTCGAAGGATCCGTTCGGGACGTACTGCGCGGTCGGGATCGCCTCGATGTTCGCGATCCAGATCTTCGTGAACGTCGGAATGGTGATCGGGATCATGCCGATCACCGGGATCCCCTTGCCGTTCCTCAGCTACGGCGGGTCCGCGATGCTCGTGAACTTCATCGCGGTGGGGATGCTCCTCAGCATCCATATGCGGCGCTTCAAGTAGCGGACTCGGTCGGGCGGTCTCAGTCGGGCGGGGCGACGCCCGTGACCTGCCAGAGGAACGTCGAACCGTTGGGCCCCGTGGACTCCAGCGAGACTTCCCCCTCCATCGCGCGCGCCGACATCCTCGCGAGCGTGAGGCCGAGCCCGACGCCCTGGTGGTGGCGGGTGTTCAGGTCCTCGCCTTGCTCCAGCGGATCGAAGATCCGCGTGAGAGCCTCCTGGTCGACGCCGCGCCCGAGGTCGATGACGCGCACCTCGGGACCGTGGCCGTTCACGCGCACGTCGATCTTCACGGGCATCTCGCTCGAAGAGAAGGCGAGGGCGTTCTCCACGAGCTCCTCGAGGATCCGCCGTGCGGCCGTGCGGTTCAATGTCGCCATCGCGGGGCCGGGGGCCGCCTCGACGACCACCCGCGGGAACGTTTGGGCGACCTCACGCGCGACCTGCGTCACGTCGGCCCACTCGGTGAGTCCGGCCTCCACGGCTGCCTCGAACCGCTGGACGAGGCGCGCGAGGCTCTCCGCCCGATCGACGAGCGTGTCCAAGATCTCGGCGCGCTGATCGATCGGCGCCGTTCCCTTCTTCAGCGTGGTTGCCATCCCGAGGATCACGGTGACGGGGGTGCGGAGCTCGTGGCCCAGCCGCGATACGAGCTGGTGGCGCCGCGCCGCGCGCTCCAGGAGCGCCTCTTGGGCGATCTCGAGCTGACGGGTCCGGCGGCGTTCGCGCTCGAGCGCCTCCGTGAGCTCCTCGATCACGGTCGGGGTGACCTCCGGCGAGATCACGCCGCCGCCGACCGCGGCCTGGCGCACGGCGTTCAAGATCTCGTCTCCGTCGGAATCCTTCAGCACGTAGCCGGAAGCGCCCGCCACGAGCATGTCGCGGACGGCGCGCTGGTCCTCGTTGCCCGTGAGGGCCACCACCCCGATGTGAGGGCGCATCGCCTTCATCCGGCGTGTGGCCTCCACGCCGCCCATCGTCGGCATCCTGACGTCCATCAGGACCACGTCGGGCTCGGTGGACTCCACGATCGCGAGGGCCTCGGCGCCGTTCGCGGCCTGCCCCACGACGTGAAGCTCGCCCGCATCGAGCAGGCTCACCAGCGATTCGCGGAATCCGGCGTTGTCGTCGACGACGAGGACGCGCACCTCTGACGTGGGGGGGGAAGGGCCGACGGACGTCATGGGTGAAGTCTCGGCGTCCCCGACCCACGGGGGTATGGGCCGGGCGCCCGTTTCGCCTCGGGGGACACGACAGGGGTCCGTTGGCCCGGGGGAACTAGGCCGCGGGACCGTTCAGGCCCCCGTTCTCCCTACAACGGCATCGCCGCAGGTCAGGCTGCCGATCTCGCGCCGACCCGGATGCCTGCTGCTATGCTCGATGACAGATGTGCCCGCAGGGCGCGCCACGAGCGCAGCCGCAGGCGGGATGGTGAACACCGAGGTGGCGCGCGACCGCAGCCTCCGCGGCCTACAGATGGGCCGCGAGCGCGGGACGCGAGCGCCAGACAAGGACGTAACCGGGTGCGCGACCACGCGCTGAGCCCGGCGCGCGGAGGCGGTGAGCCCCGCAGCGCGGGCTCGCAGCAAGGATCGATGCCCTCCACGTGTGTGGAGCGCATCTCGCGCATCTCCGACGTCCTCGACGGCACGCCCCCTCGCGAACAGCGAAGGGAGTAATCCTTGACGGACAACGACACCGAGGTCGGGGCGCCCAGCGCGCCGCCGGCCGAGCGTCCCACGAGCGAGGCCGACGAGCGCCTCGCGGCATTCAAGCGCGGCGCCCCGATCCCGAAGGCGACGCCTGCACCGAAGGCGAAGCCGGCGCCGAAGGCGACCGCCGCCTTCACGGTCGTGAAGTCGCGGCCGGCGGCCGGCGGCGCGCCGGCCGCAGACAGCGAGCGCGGTGACAGCAGCACGGACGTCGGCGCCCCGAAGAGCGGCACGACGCGCCAGCGGAGCGGCCGCGGTCGCGATGGCGGGCAGCGTTCCGAGGCTCAAGGCGAGGTGATCGTCACCACTGACTCGGGGACGAAGGAGCCGAGCGCCCGAGCGACCTCGCGGGCCTCGCGCGCCGATGCCGACGGGTCGACCGAGGCGGAGGCGGCCAGCACCCCGCGAACCCGTTCGAGGGGCGGCCAGGGACAGAGACCCCGCACCGGGAGCCGGCCGAGCGGACCCCGTACCGGCGACGCCGAGGCCGTGAAGGCCGAAGACACCGCCGCGGCCACTGCAGACGCAGCCACCGCCGGTGAGACCTCGAGTGGCACGGGCGAGGACGGCGCCCCGTCCTCCGCACCTCGCAAGCGCCGCCGCCGTGGCGGACGCGGTCGAGGGCGGTCCTCAGGCGGCTCGGGCGCGACCGACGGCGAGATCAGCGACTCCGACGCGACCACCGATGCCGGCGCCGACGGCGAGGCCGACGTCCGCGAGAGCGCGGCCACCCAGCGAGACGATGCCACCCCCGATGCGCCCGAGTCCGGAGAGGGCACCGGCGCAGGCCGCCGTCGCGGGAGCCGCGGCAGGGGATCGGGCTCCTCGACGGGAGGGGGGGCGACCGCGGACAAGACCACCGACCGACCGACCAAGGACAAGGCGACCGACAAGGCCGGCCCCGACAAGGGCGGCAACGGTCGCGCCAAGGCCAAGCCGATGACGATCGAGGATCAGGTGGCCTCGGGCGGGCCCACGCGGAATATCCGCAACACCCGCAGCCGCACCGGCCGGAGCGGATCTCGTGATGGTGGCCGCGGCCGCCGGCGCGAGCCGCTCATCACGCCGCCTCGCATCACCGACAAGCTCATGGTCATCACCGAGCACGGCGAACGCGATCAGATCGCGGTGCTCGAGGAGAACCAGCTCGTCCAGCACTACGTGACGCGGACCGGCGCGACCTCGATGGTCGGCAACGTCTACCTCGGCCGCGTGCAGAACGTGCTGCCAGGGATGGAGGCGGCCTTCGTCGACGTCGGCCGCGGCCGCAACGGCGTGCTCTACGCCGGCGAGGTCAACTACACGCCGGAGGATCTCGAGGGCCCGGCCCCCCGCATCGAACAGGTGCTGAAGGCCGGCCAGGCGGTCCTGGTGCAGGTCACGAAGGACCCGATGGGCGGTAAGGGCGCCCGCCTCACGGCGCAGATCTCGTTGCCCGGACGCTTCGTCGTGTTCGCGCCGAACCAGAGCCTGTCGGGGATCAGCCGCCGGCTGGGCGACAACGAGCGCAAGCGCCTGAAGACGATCATGCGCAAGATCAAGCCCGATGAGCACGGCGTGATCGTGCGCACGGCGGCCGAGGGTGCGAGCGACGAAGCCCTCACGCACGACCTCGAGCGCCTGATCCGCCAGTGGGACGAGATCCAGCGCGAGGCCAAGAAGGTCAAGGCCCCCGCCGTCGTCTACGAGGAGCCCGAGCTCACGGTCCGCGTCGTCCGCGACCTGTTCACCGACGAGGAGTACCGCGAGCTCGTCACGGACTCCCGCCGGATCTACGACAAGGTCATGGCCTACGTCGGCGACATCGCGCCCGACCTCGCGCCCAAGATCAAGTTCCACGACGGGAAGCTCCCGGCGTTCGAGGAGTACCGGATCGAGGAGCAGATCCACAAGGCGCTCGATCGGAAGGTGTGGCTGCCGTCCGGCGGCTACCTGATCATCGAACGCACCGAGGCGATGACGATCGTCGATGTGAACACCGGCAAGTCGGTCGGCAAGACGAACCTCGAGGAAACGGTGGTCAACACGAACCTCGAGGCATCCCAGGAGGTCGCACGCCAGCTCCGGCTCCGCGACATCGGCGGGATCATCGTCGTCGACTTCATCGACATGCTGCTCGAGAAGAACAAGGCGCAGGTCGAGGACACGATGAAGGAGGCCATGGCGCTCGACAAGACGCGCAGCCAGGTCTTCGAGATCGGGCCGCTCGGCCTGCTGCAGGTCACCCGCAAGCGCGTATCCTCTGGCCTGGTCGAGTCGTTCTCCGAGACCTGCCCCACCTGCGAGGGCCGGGGCATCCTGCTCAACTACGAATCCTGAGGGAAGGACCCAACCATGTACGCGGTGATCAAGACGGGCGGCAAGCAGCAGAAGGTGAAGACCGGCGATGTGATCGAGGTCGAGAAGCTCGTCCACGAGGGCGAGACCCTCACCTTCCAGCCGATCCTCGTGGTCGAGGACGACGGCACCACGCACGTGGGGAGCGAAGCCGCCAAGGCCACCGTCACCGCCAAGCCCCTCGGCGAGAAGAAGGGCGACAAGATCAAGATCTTCAAGTACCGGCCCAAGACCGGCTACGCGAAGCGCGGCGGCCACCGCCAGATCCTGACGCTCCTCGAGATCGAGGATGTGGCCCTGGGCGGGGCTCCCAAGACCGAGAAGAAGACCACGAAGAAGGCCGAGAAGACGCCCGCGAAGAAGGCCGAGACGCCCGTCGAGAAGGCGGAAGCCCCGGCCGAGCCCGAGGTCGTCGAGGCGCCCGCCGAGACCGCCGCCGACGAGGCGTCGGCCGCCGAGTAGCTGCTACCCTGGAGAACCTATGGCACACAAGAAGGGCGGCGGCTCGTCCCGAAACGGCCGCGATTCCAACGCCAAACGCCTCGGCGTGAAGGCCTACGGTGGCGAGACGGTCACCGCCGGCTCGATCATCGTGCGGCAGCGCGGCACGCGCATCCACCCCGGCGACGGCGTGGGCAAGGGCAGCGACGACACGCTCTTCGCGCTGCGAGAGGGCGCCGTGGCGTTCCACGAGTCCCGCGGACGCAAGATCGCGTCGATCGTCTCGGCAGAGTGATCCTTGCGCCCATCAGGGCGCGACCCGACGCTCCATGATCGCGTCGACCCACGCCTTGATCTCATCCTTCTGCTTGATCCCCACGGTCTGCAGATACTGGATGTTCGTCTTCTGATGCCGGCGCTTCGAGGAGCGTCGCATCGCGCCGAAGGCGCCCGTCGGCCGCGTGGTGAAGGGGTCGCCAGGCAGGGTGGTCCGGCCCTGCTCCGGCGGCGTGAGCGGCGGCGGCTGACTGAAGTAGAAGGCGGTCTTGCGGCGGTCGTCGTCCCATTCCCACTCGAGGAGCAGCACGGGTGAGCCGCGGAGCCGCTTGGCATGACGGACGTTCGCGAACGGGAACGAGACCGGCGCGCCTTCCTTCTTCCCGGTGAAGACCAGGGCGTCGTTGCTCAGGTCGATCTCGCCCTCGATGTCGGCGACATCCTCGCCCCGGCGCAGGTGCACCATCCATACGGTCGTCGGCTCCGGCATGGGGGTCATCTTCCCCCGTCGCGGCGCGTGCGACCACCGATAGGCTGGGAGGCCTGATGGCGTTCGTCGACGAGTGCACCGTGTTCGCGCAGGCCGGCCGGGGCGGCAACGGCTCCGCACACCTGCACAGCGAGCCGTACAAGGCCCACGGCGGCCCCGACGGCGGGACCGGAGGCGACGGCGGCTCGGTGGTGTTCGAGGTCTCGCGCGGCGTGCACGACCTCTCCGCGCTCGCCGACCACCCCCACATGCGGGCCAAGGGCGGCGGTCCGGGCCTGTCGACGAAACGCGACGGCGCCAGGGGCAAGGAGCTCGTGATCCCGGTACCCGACGGCACCGTGGTCTACGACGACAACGGGCTTGTGGCGGACCTCGTGGGCGAGGGCTCGCGCGCGCTCGTGGCGCGCGGCGGCCACGGAGGCCGGGGGAACGTGGCGTTCGCGAGCGCGCGCAACCGCGTGCCGCGCACGGCCGAGCCGGGCGAGGACGGCGAGGAGAAGCGCCTCAACGTCGAGCTCCGCACGGTGGCCGACGTGGGCCTGGTGGGGCTCCCGAACGCCGGCAAGTCGACCCTGCTCTCACGGCTGACCGCCGCCAAGCCCAAGATCGCGGACTACCCGTTCACGACCCTCACGCCGAACCTCGGGGTGGCCGGCGACGATGCCGACCGGTTCGTCGTGGCCGACATCCCCGGGCTCGTCGAGGGGGCGAGCGAGGGACGGGGGCTCGGTCATCGGTTCCTGCGCCACATCGTGCGGTGCCGGGCGCTCGTGCTGGTCGTCGACCTGTCCGCCGAGGATCCTGCCGCCGATCTTGCGACCCTCCGGGAGGAGCTCGCCGCCTACGACGAGGAGCTCGCAGAACGCCCCGCGATCGTGGTCGGGACGAAGACGGACATCGTCGACGACCCCGCGGCGGCCGTCGCCGCACTGCCCGAGGATGCGCTCGCGACCTCGGCGATGACCGGCGCCGGGATCGACGACCTGCTCGCCCGGCTGGGCCTGCTCGCGAAGGAGGCGGAGGCCGCCCAGGCCGATCGTCAGCCCTTCGTGGTGCTGCGGCCGGGCCGGCCGAGGTTCACCGTGACGCGCGAGGGCCCGCACCGGTGGCGCGTGGCCGGGCGGACCGTCGAGCGGTGGGTGCTCGAGGCCGACCTCTATGACGAAGACGACGTCGAGCTGCTCCAGAAGCGGATGGTCAAGGACGGCGTGGAGCGCAAGCTCGTGACCGAGGGCGCGCGCCACGGCGACGAGGTCGCGATCCTCGACCGGGTATTCGAGTTCCTGCCCGACCCGGCCCCGGCCACAGACGATACTGAGGAGGCCTGAGCAGATGGAGGTCGACCGCCTGATCTCCGAGGAAGAGTCGGGCTGGGCCCGGCTCGCCGAGGTGTTCGCCTCGATCCCGGGCAACCGCTTCGAGGATCCCACCGTCACGCCGGAGGGGTGGTCGCCCAAGGACGTGATGTTCCACGTGGGGTATTGGATGGCCGACTGCGCCGACGTGCTCGAGCGCATCGCGGCCGGTACCTGGGACGGCGGCGCCGACGAGACTCCGACCGCGATCGAGGTCACCAACCAGCAGGGGTTCGAGCGATCCCGCGAGATGTCGCTCGACGAGGTCAGGGCAGGGTTCGAGGAGGGCCGTCGCCAGATGGTCGCGGCGTTCCGCGCGCTCGACGAGGTCACCCCGGGTGGATGGGAGTGGTTCGAGGAGTCAGGCCCGCTGCACTACGCGAAGCACGTGGCGGATCTGTCAGCCTGGCTCGGCCGATGACCCGGGCCGCGTAGGATACCCGCGATGGGAAACCGCCTCGGGGTCATGGGTGGCACCTTCGACCCCATCCACTACGGACACCTCGTGACCGCCGAGGAAGCCCTCCAGCAGTTCGGGCTCGACGGCGTGATCTTCGTGCCCACCGGCCGCCCCTGGATGAAGGAGCACGAGGTCGTCTCGCCGCCCGAGGACCGCTACCTGATGACGGTGATTGCGACCGCCTCGAACCCGCTGTTCCGCGTGTCCCGCCTGGAGGTCGACCGCGACGGCCCCACGTACACCGTCGACACGCTCCGCGGCATGAAGGCCGAGCTGGGCACCGAGACCGACCTGTTCTTCGTGACCGGCGCCGACGCTGTGCTCGAGATCTTCCAGTGGAAGGACCCCGGCGAGCTGTTCGAGCTGGCGCACTTCATCGCCGCCACGCGGCCGGGCTACGACATCGCGGGGTTCTCGGCGCACGCGCCGAGCAAGCACCCCGGCATCACCGTCATGAACGTGCCGGCCCTGGCGATCTCGTCCACCGATATCCGGGCGCGGATCGCGGCGTCGCGCCCGATCCGCTACCTCGTCCCCGAAGGCGTGAAGAGCTACATCGAGAAGGCGGGGCTCTACCGGTGAGATCCGCCCCCGGGGGCCCTGTGCGGGGCTCCCGCGCCGCCCGTCACGCGCGCCGCCGCCGCAACCGCGTGCTCGAGATCGTCGCAGGGGTGGCGGTCGCGGCGCTGTTCGGCTGGTTCCTGTTCGGACGCGGCGACGGCGGAGTGGAGGCCGGCCTGATCGGACCGGCCTCGCCTGCGGGGCCGACCGGTCCGTCCCGGCTGCTCGCGCTGTCGGTGTCGGGCACCGCGCTCCCGCACATGGCGGTGGTCGGCGCCGAGAGCGACGACCGGCCAGGAGCCGCCCTGCCGATCCCGATGGAGATGATCACGGTCGTGCCCGGCCAGGGGGAGACCGAGACGGCACAGGTGGCCCAACTGCCCGGCGCATCGATGCAGGTCGCGCTCTCCAACACGGTGGGCGCCTGGGCCGATGCCTACGCGGTGATCACGCTTCGCCAGCTCGCGGTGATCGTCGACCGGGAGGGCGGCCTCGCCGTGGACCTGCCGCTCCCCGTGACAACCGCCGTCGGCGTGCTCGGCCCCGGATCGACCGCGCTCACCGGCGCGCAGGTGCGGGCCCTGCTCGCCGTCCGGTCCGACGACGCGCCCACCTACTGGGCGCATGTGCTTGAAGGCCTGCTGGCCGCGCCGCCGACGCTGCAGACAGGAGACCTCGCGGCGTCGAACGGTGTCGAGGTGGTCCAACAGGTCCTCGACGGAGCGCAGGGGGCCGCCGTGCTGGGGTTCCCCACGAAGGTGGTGGCGGGGACGGTGACGGTGGCCGCCCAGCCCGGCCTGGACGACGTGGTCACCGAGGCGTTCGGCACCGAGGCGCCGGTCCCGGCGATCGTCCAGAACGGGAACGGCGCCCCGGGGGTGGGGGAGGAGGTCGGCCGGCGGATCATCCCTGCCGGGTTCCGCATAGTGCTCTCGCAGAACGCGGCCACGTTCGGGTTGCCGACCACCGACGTGATCGCGAACGGCGGCGAGCACCTCGAGGCCGCGAAGGCCGCGCGTAAGGCTCTCGGGATCGGGCGTGTCGGGGTATCCCAGGTACCATCGGGCCTCGGGGACATCACCATCGTGGTAGGGAAGGACTTCACCGCTTGACGACGGCAACGGGCATACGGGGCGAGGGCGACGACGTGCTGCCCGCCAGCCGCGACGTGGCCGTGGCCGCCGCGAAGGGAGCCTCCGACAAGCTCGCCACCGAGATCGTGGTGCTCGACGTCCACGCGACGATCGTGATCACCGACTACTTCGTGATCTGCACCGCCCAGACGCAGCGCCAGATCCGCTCGGTGATCGATGCCGTCGAGGACGCTCTGCGAGGCCTCGGGGTCAAGCCCGTGCGCCGCGAAGGCGAGCCGGACGCGGGCTGGTGGCTCCTGGACTACATCGACGTCGTGGTCCACGTCTTCGGTACCGAGGAGCGCGCGTACTACGACCTCGAGCGGCTCTGGAGCGACTCTCCGAAGGTCCGTTGGGACACCGACACCTCCGAGGACGCGGCCTCCACCGCCCGGTAAACTCGGGCTTCGGCACCGTCTCGGGCCCATAGCTCAGCTGGTAGAGCGCTTGGCTGGCAGCCAAGAGGTCAGGGGTTCGAATCCCCTTGGGTCCACCAGCGGGAACTGCGTGAAGTCGTTGGATCGGCGAGGGTCTCTCTGGCCAGCCGGCACCTGCGGTGCTCGACCCTGGCGTCAGGGGGGGGACGAAGCATAGGCTCAGCGAGATGGGGAATCTTCAGCGGTGCCCCGCTTGCGCTGCCGACAACGCCGAGGGACAGCGGTTCTGTGGATCGTGCGGGGTTCAGCTCGCGATCACCTGCCCATCCTGCGACGCCGTCAACGGCCTTGCCTCCGCCTTCTGTGGGTCGTGCGGTTCTAAGCTCGAGATCCCCGGCGGTCCCCGGGCGTCGCCGCGAGAGGAACGTCGGATCGCCACCGTGATGTTCGCTGACTTCTCAGGGTTCACGAGCCTCTCCGAGCGCCGGGACCCCGAGGAGGTGAAGACCATCGGCTCGCACGTCACCCGGCAGATGGGCGAACACGTGATCAGCTTTGGCGGGACCGTTGTGAACGTGCTGGGCGACGGCATCATGGCGGTCTTCGGGGCGCCGGTCACCCACGAGGACGATGCGGAGCGCGCCGTTCGGTGTGCGTTACAGATGGTCGCCGCCATCGAGCCTCCGCCGGACGCGGGCATCGAGGGATCGCTCCACATCGGGATCAATACCGGTCAAGTGATGGCCGGGGTCGTAGGTCCTCCCGAGCACCGCGAGTACGCCGTGATGGGCGACGTAACGAACACGGCGGCTCGCCTCGAGGCAGCGGCCGCGCCGGGACAGGTCGTCGTGGGCGCGGGCACCCGCGACGCGACCACTCATTCGATCGACTACGAGGAGCTCGAGCCCATCATCGCCAAGGGAAAGCGGGATCCCGTCGCGATCTGGCTCGCGTTGCGTGCTCGAGGTGCACCCGCGGCGCGACGCATCTCCCGAGCCCCTCTCGTCGGCAGGGACACCCAGCTCGGCCTGCTCCGCGATATCTGGGCCCAAACCCGGGCCGGGTCGCGAGCCGATCTGCTCACGATCTTCGGTGTCGCGGGGATCGGCAAGAGCCGGCTCGTGCGGGAATTCTTGACTGGGCTCGACCCGTCGGCCTCCGTCCTCCGGGGCCGTAGCCTTCCCTACGGCGAGGCGACCGGGTACGACGCATTCATCCAGGTCGTGCGCGCGGCCGCCGGCATCGAGGAGACGGATCCGGTCGACGTGGAGCGCGACAAGCTCGTGCGCCTCGTGCGCCGACTGATCCCCGATGAGGCGGCCCACGTCGTGATCGATCACCTGTCGGTGCTGATCGGTGTCTCGGTCGAAGGGGCTCCCGACCGGCAGCCTCTGTTCGGCTCGGCGCGAAGCTTCGTCGAGGCGTTCGGTCGGGCGGCCCCGACCGTGCTCGTGCTTGAGGACCTACACTGGGCGCCGCCCTCGATGCTCGCCTTGATCGAGTTCCTCGCGACGCGCCTGCGCGATGCCCCGGTACTCATGCTCACCACCGCACGCCCAGAGCTGCTCGAGGCTCGGCCCTCATGGGCCGGCGGTCTGCCTCGCTACCTCGCTGTCGGTCTGGAGCCGCTGGAGGACCGGGAGGCCAGGCGCCTCGCCGCCTCTCTGCTGCCTTCCGCTGAGGACGTGGAGCCCGCGCTCGACCGCCTCGTGCAGGCTGGCGGGGGTAACCCGTTGTTCCTTGAGGAGTTCGCGACGTCCGTCGCGGAGCGTACGGCCCGTCCGGAAGCGAGCGTGCCTGCCACGGTGCAGGCGGTGATCGCGGCCCGCATCGACTCCCTCCCGGAACGCGATCGTGACACCCTGCTTGCGGCGTCGGTTGCCGGGCGGGTCTTCTCGCGTGGGACGCTAGAGGTCCTGGCCGGGGGCCCTGCGGACGATGCTCTCGAGTCGCTCGAGCGTCGTGACTTCATCCGCGTCGAGCCCGGGACGGAGTTCTCGTCGGATCCGCGATACCTCTTCAAACACATCCTGACGTCCGACGTCGCGTATCAGATCCTGCCCAAGGGAGCGCGGCCCGCCCTGCACGCCGCGGCCGCTGCGCACCTGGAGGCCTCGAGCGGCGACCGCGTCCGCGACGAGGCGGCCTTGATCGCCCGGCACTGGCGTCTCGCGGGCGAGCCGTCCCGGGCCGTGCCCTACCTACTGATGGCGGCCGAAGGTGCCTCCCGAACGTGGGCGAAGGAGCGGGCGATCGAGCTCTACGGCGAGGCGCTCGACATCGCGGCCGAGAGTGGCGATCGGGCCACGATCGAGCAGGCGCTGCTCGGCCGGGCGAGGGCTCTACTTGCCTCGAACGAGTTCGGGTCGACGACCCAGTCCGACATCGAGCGTCTGATGACCACCGCCGACGATGCCACCAGGGCGCTCGCCACTGAACTTCGGGCGCGCCTGGCCTACTGGAGCGGTGACGCCGCTGGTGCGCGACGCTATGGCGAAGCAGCGCTCGAGCAGGCGGGCGGCATCGCGGACGTCGCCGTCGAGTCCCGGGCACTCGGCCTGTTGGGGGAGGTCCGCGCGATGGCGGGCGAGCTCGACGAGGCTGAGCGACTGTCCCTGGCTGGCGTGTCCCATTGGCCCGCGAACGCAAGGGACGGCAACTACGCCTATACCTGCACGATGCTCGGGCTGATCCACTACTGGCGCGGCCGCTACGTCGATGCCTTCAGATGGGCGGAAGCCGGATATCGGATAGGCATCGAGACGTCCCATCTGGGAGCCACGGTGCAGGGGGCGGCGCAGGCGAGCCTCGCGCTCACCGGTTCCTGCAGATACGAGGAGTCGCTCGAGTGGATCGAGCGAGCGGTCACCGCCGGGAGGGAGTGGGAGCCGAAGCCCCAGCTCACGTCGCGCGCGGTCAACATCTGGGCCGGCACGCTGCGCGAGATCGGAGATCTCGAGGGCTCGCGGCGCGTGAGTCAAGAAGCCGAAGAGCTGGCGCGATCCGCCTCTTTCCCGGGCGCACGGATCAGCGCCGGGATCGATCTGCTGACGCTCGACCTACTCCAAGGTCATCTCCACGAGGCAACGATCCGGCTGCCCGCCCTGATGGAGGATGCCGAGGGGACGAAGGGCTGGCATCAATGGCTGTTCGGGGGCCGACTGGCCGAGGCGCGCGCTCGCATCGAGCTCGCGTCGGGACGTCCCGAGGAGGCAGCGGTCGCAGCGAACCAAGCTCTCGAGCTCGCCAGGAGCAGGGGCCGCCGTAAGTACGTGTGCCTTTCGCTCGTGACTCTGGGCGAGGCGATGCTCGCGGTGGGCCAGAGAGCGGCGGCCGAGGCGGCCATGCGCGAGGCGGTTCGCGAGGCGGAGCTCCTCGGTCATGCGCCGACGCTGTGGGCGGCCTCCAGCGGGCTCGCCGACGCGCTCGACCGCGCCGGCCAGGACGAGGTGGCGGCCGCCGCGAGGGCCGCCGGGGAGGATGCCCTTACCTCCGTGGCCTCTGCGCTGTCAGACGAGCACCGAGCGATGTTCCTCCGCAGGACTTCTGGCTCCGCGACCTCCTGACCTGAGGAACGATCTCGACCTTCAGCGCTCTCCCCGTTCGATCCCGAGCACGCAAGCGGCCCGGTGAGCCTGACCCTGGGCGCCGCGCGCCGTGTGCAGCTGCGGGTCGGTGACCTTGCACCGGTCCTCGGCCACCGGACAGCGCGGATGGAACCGGCACCCGGTGGGCATGTCGATCGGGTTCGGCGTCTCGCCTCGGAGGATCTGCGGCACGGTCCTGTCGCGCGGATCGGGCTTGGGCACGACCGACATCAGCGCCTTCGTATACGGGTGCTGCGGGTTGCGCACGACCTCGTGGGCCGGGCCCTCCTCCACGATCCGACCCAGGTACATCACCGCGATCCGGTCGGCGAAGTGCGCCGCCGTCGACAGGTCGTGCGTGATCATCACGATGCCCATGTCGCCGTCACGCCGGAGGCGATCGAGGAGCGTGAGGATCCCGGCACGCACCGACACGTCCAGCATCGAGACCGGCTCGTCGGCAAGGAGCAGCTTCGGATCCAACATCAGGCTCGCGGCGATCGCGACGCGCTGGCGCTGGCCGCCCGAGAGCTCGTGCGGGTAGCGATCGATGAACAGGTCGGCGGGGGAGAGCTCCACGCGCTCCAGCGCCTCGACGATCCGGCGTTCACGCTCCTCCGACGATCCGGTCATGCCGTGGATCACCAGCGGCTCTTCGATCGCCCGGCGGACTCGGAACCGCGGGTCGAGAGACTCGTACGGGTCCTGATAGACCATCTGCATCGTCCGCCGGACCGGGCGGAGCTCCTTCGACGTCAGATGCGTGATCTCGCGACCGTCGACCTCGATCGTCCCGGAGGCCGCGTCCACCATGCGGAGGATCGCCTGCGCGGTCGAGGTCTTGCCGCAGCCCGATTCCCCGATCAGCGCGAGCATCTCTCCGTGCCGCACCGAGAGCGAGACGCCGTCGACCGCCGAGACCGTCGTGCGCGGCTCCCGACGGAGCGCCGCGGTCAGTCCTCGCCTCACGGGGTACTGCACCACGAGGTCGCGGACGTCGAGCAGCAGCGTGCCGCCGTGGGTGGACGGGGGGGCGGTGACGACGTCGCTCATCGAGCGGCCTCCCGGTCGCTCGGCCGTTCGAGCGAGCCGTCGTTCAGGTGGCACGCGGCGCGGTGCGCCGCACCGACCTCCAGGAGCGACGGTGTCTCGACCTTGCAGTGGTCGAACGCGCGGTCGCAGCGCGGCTCGAACGGGCAACCGAGGATCGGCCGATCCAGGCGAGGTGGTGCGCCGGGGATGGACGCGACGTCTCGCTCGCCGGAGAGATCGGGGGTCGCGGCGAACAGCAGCCGCGTGTACGGATGCCGCGGGTCGTGGAAGAGCGTGTCGACCGCCCCGGACTCCGCGACGCGGCCCGCGTACATCACGATGGCCCGTTCGCAGACCTGCGTCACCAGCGGCAGGTCGTGCGTCACGAGGACCAGCGCCAGTCCCAGGTCCCGCGTGAGCGACAACAGCAACTGGAGGATCTGGGCCTGGACCATGACGTCGAGGGCGGTGGTGGGCTCGTCCGCCAGCAGGACCTTGGGGTTGCACGCCAGCGCCATCGCGATCGCGGCGCGCTGGCGCATCCCACCCGAGAACTCGTGCGGGTAGCGCGTGGCCGCGGAGGCGGGAAGGCCGACGAGCTCCAGCAGGTCGCCGGCCTCCTTCTCGGCCGCAGCGCCCGAGGACGTGTCGTGGAACTTCATCGGCTCCTCGATCTGTGATCCGACGGTCTTCACCGGATTCAGCGCGTTCATCGCGCCCTGGAACACCATCGCGACGTCGGTCCATCGATGCGGCCGCATCGCGTCCTCGCCGCCGGCAAGGATCTCCTCGCCGTTCACCGTGACGCTGCCGGCGACCTCCGCGCTGGGCGGCAGCAGCCCCATCAGCGCCAGCAGTGCGGTGGTCTTTCCGCACCCGGACTCTCCGACCAGCCCGAGCCGCTCTCCCTCCTTGACGTTGAAGCTGACGCCCTGCACGGCATGCAGCCGTCCGCCGTGCGGCAGGTCGAACCAGACGTTGAGGTCGTTCGCCTCCAGCACGCTCACGATGCGTCGCCCTCGGCCACGTTCGGCGTTGTACGGAACCGCCAGCTCTTGATGGACAGGTGGGCGACCCGCAGCCGCGGGTTCAGTGCATCCTCGATCGCCTGGCCCATCAGGTAGCACCCGATCACCACGAGACCGATCGCGAGACCCGGCGGGACGAACGCCCACCACGCGCCCTGCGTCATGGCCGTGCGCTCGAAGGCGCGCTCGAGCATCGTGCCCCACGAGACGCCGGGGACGCCCACGCCCAGGAACGCCAGCGCCGACTCGTCGAAGATCGCGTAGGCGATCGTGAGGACCGTGGTCGCGATCAGCAGTGGGGCGACCTGCGGCAGGATGTGCTGGGCGACGATGCGACGGTGGCTCGCCCCCAGGGAGCGCGCGCGCCGCACGTACACGCGCTCGCGGATGCTCTTCACCTGGGATCGGACGATCCGCGCGGTCGACGTCCACAACAGCAGGCCGATCACCAGGATCACGTGCGACAGGCTGGGGCCGAACACCGTGGCGACGACGATCATCAACACGAGGTCGGGGATCACCAGGAAATAGTCGGTCGTGCGCATGAGCGCGTTGTCCGTGCCGCCACCGGCGTAGCCCGCCACGACCCCGATGCCGCCGCCCACGATCATCGCAACGAAGGCAGCCGCGAAGCCCACTATCAACGAGGTGCGTCCCCCGTAGAGCATCTCGCTCAGCACGTCGACGCCGCTGTCGTCGGTGCCGAGCCAGTGCTCGGACGACGGCGGCGCGTAGACCGGTCCGGACTGCTGGGTCCAGGAGTACGGCGCCAGGGCCGGTCCGAACACCGCCATCGCCACGAAGAACCCCACGATCACGAGACCCGCGAGCGCTGAGCGCCGTTCCTTGAGGACCCGGACGATCTCGTTGCCGCCGCTCGATGGTCGGGCCACGAGCGCGGTGCCTTCGGCGAGTGCGGGCTCGACGCTCTTCATACGGCGATCCTCGGGTCCAGTTTGAAGTAGAGGAGGTCGGCGATGAAGTTGAAGAACACGACCGACAACGTGAGGATCAGGAACGCGCCCTGCAACATCGGGTAGTCGCGATTGGAGACGGCCGAATACACCAGTTGGCCGATCCCCGGCCACGAGAAGACGATCTCCACCAGGATCGCGCCCGCGACGATGAACCCCAGCGACAGCGCGACGAGCGTCGCGATCGGCAGCATCGCGTTGCGCAGTGCGTGCGCGATGACGATCCGCCGCTGCGGGAGTCCTTTCGCTCGCGCGGTCAGCACGTAGTCCTCCCCGAGCGTCTCGAGCATCGAGGAGCGCACGACCAGCGTGTACTCGCCGAACAGCGTGAGCGCGAGGGTGGCCGCGGGAAGCGCCATGTGCAGGCCGATGTCCTTGACGTTGGACCAGGTGCTCCCACTCGAGAAGTAGTTGTTGATCTCGTTTCGCATCCCCGCGGTCGGCAGGTACTTCGCGAACAGGAGGATCAGCACCATCCCGATGAACTGTGTCGGCAGCGCGTAGAAGACGATCGCCGAGCTCGTGCTGACCCTGTCCACGACGCCGCTCCGCCGCCACGCGGAGAGGAAGCCCGTCACGATCCCGACCAAGATCGCCAGGGATGTGCCGACGAAGACCATCGGGATCGTGTTCTGCAGCTTGTCGGCCAGGGTCGAGGTGACGGGCTGGGAGTCGGTGAACGACACCCCCAGGTTCGCGTGGAAGACGAGCTCCCTCAGGTAGAGGGCGTACTGCTGCCAGAGCGACCTGTCCAGACCGAACTCGTGCGTGAGTGCGGCGCGGAGCGAGGGCGAGACGTGCGGGGCGCGGATGAACCCCGACACCGCGTTGCCCGGGAGCGCGTGGAACAGGACGAAGTTCACCGTGATGGCCACGAACACCGTCATGATCGCGAACGCGAGTCGCTTGATGACGTAGTCGGCTCGGTGCATCCGGTTCCTCCCCGCCCGCCTGCCGACTCAGGCTTGGTGGACCTCGGTGAACGGAGCCTTCGAGAGGTTGTTGAACAGGCCCAGCACGGACTCGCTGTCGTCGAACCCGGCCCAGTCGTTGGACCAGGCATCGATCACCTGGTTGTAGTTCAGGATGATGTACGGACGCTCGTCGAACGCGATCTGCTGCATCTGGTGCACGATCTGCTGCCGCTTCGACGGTTCGATCGCGAGGCCCTGTGCCTCGTAGAGCTTGTCGTACGTGGCGTTGTCGAACCCCGTATCGCTCCAGCCGCCCCACTGGGCCTTCGTCAGCACGGACAGGATGAAGTCCGGGTCGATCAGCGGGAACCAGTCCCACATCGCCATGTCGAACTGGTCGTAGGTGTTGTCGGTGCCGAGGATCGCGGTGTTGACCGCGTCGTTGTCCATCTTGCGCTGCGTGACCTCGATGCCGATCTGCTGGAACCCGTTCTGGATGATCCGGAACGCGGCATCGCCGGCGCCGGTCTCGTCGCTCGCGAACAGGACCGTGTAGCTCATCGGGTGCCCGTTCGCGATGCGGATCCCGTCCGGGCCAGGCGCGTATCCGGCCTGGTCCAGGAGCGTGTTCGCGCTGTCGATGTCGTACGGGAGCCCCTGGATCTGCGAGTCGTGCCAATCGCCGGTACCGGGCGCCACGATCGTCGAACCCGGCTCGGCATAGCCGAGCCACGCGGTCTTCACGATCGTGTCGCGGTCGATCGCGTACTCCATCGCCATGCGGACCTTGGGGTCCTGGAGCTCGAGGTTCGTCGTCTTCTCCGGGCTGGAGTTGATGATGAAGTCACGCAGCGTGATGCCCGGGCCGTCGTACACGGTCAGCGACGCATCTCCCTTCAGCGACGCGACCGCGGTGACCGGCACGTTGATCGCCGCCTGGATCTGGCCGTTGCGAAGTGCCGCCACCAGGGAGTCGTCGTTGGAGAAATACTGGAGGCCGAACCCCTCGATCGACGCCTCGGTGCCGTAGTAGTTCGGGTTCCGCTGGAAGATCGCGACCTGGTCCTTCTCGTACTTGGCCAATTCGAACGGGCCGCCGCTCACCAGCGGTTGGTCGGTGGGCTCGTTCGGGAACTGGCGGAGGGCCTTCCCGTCGCCGACCGCGTACTGCTCCCAGACGTGCTGGGGGAGGATCGAGATCTGTTGCAGGTTCGACAACACGTTGGCGACCGGCGCCGAGTAAGTGACGACGAGGGTGTTGTCATCCGGGGCCTCCACCTTCGTCACGTGGCTGAGGCCGCCCGACAGGTTGGCCGCCGGTCCATCGCCGTACTTCAAGATCGTGTTGAACGTGAACGCGGCGTCGTTGGCGGTGAGCGGCTGCTCGTCGGACCACGTCGCGTTCGGCGTCGTGTGGAAGGTCCATGTGAGCCCGTCAGCAGACTGTTCCCACTTCTGGGCGAAGTCCGAGATGAACTCGAGCGTCTTGGTGTCGTACTGGACCAGCTGCGGATAGATGTACTCGAAGGCGGAGTAGGAGTTCTGTTGGAAGGTGACGAACGGGTTCAGCGTGTCGATGTTAGAGAGGGTGCCCAAGATCAGGTGGCCGCCGGTCTTGACGCTGTCGTTGCTGGGGTTGGTGCTGCTGTCGCCACCGCCCCCCGTGCACGCCGTGGCAACGAGCGCCAGCGCTGCTATCGATGCCGCGAGCTTCATCGACCTCTGCATCAGTCCCCTTCCCGAGCCGGCTCGACATACCAGGGACCCGGTGTCGCGCTGACCGTGAAGGGGCATCGTCGCAGGCCGATGGAGGCATGTCGAGAGAGCTGAAGTCGGGCGGTTCGGACTCAGGCGCCGCCGTCGAGTGAGGACAGGGCCGGGTGATCGCCGGCGATCTGGCCCGTGTCGGCCGCGCCCCCCGGGCTCCCCAGGTTCGTCACGCCGGGGCCGAAGAACTCACGCTCGATCCGAGCGTAGCTCTCCCACTCGACCGGAAGATCCATGTCGGCGAAGATCGCGTTGACCGGGCACACCGGCTCGCAGGCACCGCAGTCGACGCATTCGTCGGGCTGGATGTAGCCCTTGCGGAGCCCGTCGTAGATGCAGTCCACGGGGCACTCGTCGACGCAGCCCCGGTCATGGACGTCCACGCACGGCTCGGCGATCACGAAGGCCATCGCTCCTCCTCGGTTCGAGGGGCGCACGGTGCGCCGCCTACCCGAGTGACGCTATCCAGCACGCCGGTATGGGTCGGGCAAGACCGGCTCAAGAGGTCGCAAATCTCAGACCGGACCGGTACGCGGGCGCCATCCACCCACCTCTTCCGATGTGCCGTCCGAAGTGCTGATGCCGGTTGCGCTCGCTTCGAGGTACGGTTTTCTTAGAGCATGGGGGAGGGGTTCCTGATGAGAACGCGCACGAGGTCGCCGGGTGTGTTGGCGCTGGCGTTCACGACGGTCCTTTGGCTTGTGGTTGCTGCCGCGCCGCAGGCAGGCGCGGCCGCCACGAACACTCTCGCGTACTGGCAGATGAACGAGAGCTCCGGGGCGACCACGATGATCGACAGCAGCGGTCACGCGATCAACGGCTCGATCGGCAGCGCGGTGATCAGAGGGGCGACCTACGGGGGAGCCACCGGCTACCGCTGGGCGTTCATGAGCCCGACGCTCCCGCCGGCGAAGCCCGAACGGCTCGTCCTGGCGTGGGACAGCCGGCTCAACCCTGGCTCAGGCGACTATGCCGTGACGATCCGCTACCGGACCAACCAGCGCTTCGGCAACATGATCCAGAAGGGGCAGGGGGGCGCCACCGGGGGCTACTTCAAGATCGAGAACCCCAATGGGATCCTGACGTGCGTGTTCCGGGGGCGTAGCGCGAGCGGCAGTTGGCTCCGCAAGGAGGTCACGTCGGGCACGCCGCTCAGCGACAACCAGTGGCACACGGTTCGGTGCGAGCGGACGTCGAGTGCCGTGATGTTGACGGTCGACGGCACGCTGAAGGGGACGGCGAAGGGAAGTTCGGGCTACATCACGAACACCCGGCCGATCTCGATCGCGGGCAAGTACAACTGCGACCAGATCAAGACGACCTGCGACTACTTCACCGGCGACATCGACTGGATCAAGATCGAAACCGGCTGAGCGGCCCTGCGCCCTTGGGCACGACGTTCGGTGGAGCGTTAGAGCACCGGCGCTAGACTGCCGCCGCATCCCTGACGAGAGGTGGCTCGAGCCATGAAGATCCTGGTGGTGGGTTCCGGCGGCGTGGGCGCGGCGTTCGCCCCGATCGCGGCGCGGCGCGACTTCTACGAGCACGTGGTGTTCGCCGACCTGGACCCGGCGCGCTCCTCGCGTGTGGTCGATCGCTACGGCCAGGGCGGGAAGTTCAGCGCAACCACCGTGGATGCCTCGAGCGCGGCCAACGTGGCCGAGTGCATCCGAGCGAACGGGATCACGCACGTCCTGAACGCCGCCGACCCCCGCTTCGTGATGCCGATCTTCGTGGGGGCGCTCGAGGCCGGCGCGACCTACCTCGACATGGCGATGTCCCTCGCCGAGCGCCACGCCGAGAAGCCGTACGAGCTCGTGGGCAAGAAGCTCGGCGACGACCAGTTCGCGATGGAGCAGCGGTGGAAGGACGAGGGGCTCCTGGCGCTCTGCGGGATCGGGATCGAGCCCGGCGCAGCCGACGTGTTCGCTCGGTACGCGGCCGACCACCTGTTCAGCGAGATCGACGAGGTCGGCGTGCGCGACGGCGCGAACCTCGTGATCGCAGGGCACGATTTCGCGCCGACCTTCAGCATCTGGACCACGATCGAGGAGTGCCTGAACCCGCCCGTGATCTGGGAGAGGGACCGCGGCTGGTACACCACCGCCCCGTTCTCCGAGCCCGAGATGTTCACGTTCCCCGAGGGGATCGGCGACGTCGAGTGCGTGAACGTCGAGCACGAGGAAGTCTTGCTCGTGCCGCGCTGGGTCGACTGCAACCGCGTCACCTTCAAGTACGGCCTCGGCGACGAGTTCATCCAGGTGCTCGAGACGTTGCACAAGCTCGGGCTGGACAAGGTGGAGAAGGTGAGCGTCCGCGGAGCCGAGGTGAGCCCGCGTGACGTGGTCGCCGCCTGTCTGCCCGACCCTGCGTTCCTCGGCGAGGAGATGACCGGCAAGACCTGCGCCGGCACCTGGGTCAGGGGGACCGGCACCGACGGGAGCCCCCGCGAGGTCTACCTGTACCACGTGGTCGACACAGAGGAGACCTGGGCCAAGGACGGCGCGCAGGCCGTCACCTGGCAGACGGCGATCAACCCGGTGATCGCGCTGGAGCTGCTCGCGAACGGCACCTGGGGCGGTACCGGGGTGCTCGGCCCCGAGGCGCTCGACCCGGTGCCGTTCATGGACCTGCTGAACGACCACGGCAGCCCGTGGGCCATGACGGAGATGACGCCGAAGGCGGGCTGACCCATCAGGCGAGGCGGTCGAGGGCGGTCTTCAGGCCGGCCACGGCGGCGTCGCTCATCGAATCGAGCCGCCCCCGCAGGAAGGGCAGTGCGAGCGCGGCCATGCCCTTCAGGCCCAGGTCGGCGAGATAGGTCACCCTCGTCCCGCCTCCCTCGGCGGCCGCGAACGAGATCGTGTCCGTCCCGCGGAAGTTCTTGCCGTCGCCGACGAACGTGACACGCTGCGGCCGGTCGAACCCGGTGACCTCGTAGGTGATCAGCTGCTCGGTGTTCCCGAACCGGGAGAGGAGCTCGAATCGCGCGCCGATGCCGATCGAGCCGTCGTCGAGCCGGCGCGCGCTCGGGATCCCCGGGTCCCACTCCTGGGCTCTCGAGAAGTCGGCCACGTAGTCGAACGCGGCCTCGGGGGAGGCTGCGACGTCGAGGATCCGTTCCACGCGGTGGGTCATACGACGAAACTACCCTCGATGCGCGGGTGCGCGCGAGATGAAGCTACGCACGAGGGCGCGCGTCTCGACAGCTCAGGTGTTCCGCTCGGAGGCCGATGCCTTGTCGTGATGATCGACGACACGCCGACCTCGGCCGCGCCGGAGGGGCTCCGCGAGCTACCCCGCAAGCTCGAAGACCAGCTGCTCCCCGGACTCGAGGAACGGCTCTCCGCGCTGCGGCATGGGAGCGAGCTCGTCGAGTCGTTCGGATGGACGGGGGCGGCGCGATGAGCGCGAACCGCGTGGGCCGGTCCGCGGAGGAGATCGCGCGCCTGATCGATGCACGGTCGTTGCTGGAGGCCACGCCGGAGTGCCTGGTCATCGCTGCTCGGGATGGAGGCATCGTCTTCGCCAACCACCGGGCCGAGGAGCTGACGGGGTACTCGGCCGGTGACCTCCTGGGCCGCCCGGTCGAAGTCCTGATCCCCGAGGGGCTCCGCGACTCGGTCCGCGACGACCGCTTCGAGAGTGTGTGCCGGCGCGCCGACGGCTCTCCGGTGCCGGTCGAGGTCTGCCTGGGCACGATCGAGGGCCCCGAGCGGTTCCTGGTGGTGACGCTCCGCGACGTGACGGCGCTGCAGGCCGGTCGCGAGGCGCAGTTCGAGGCGGAGGCGAAGTACCGGAGCCTCGTCGAGCAGATCCCCGCCGTGGTCTATCTCGACCCGGTCAGCGAAGACGCCGACTCGATCTACGTCAGCCCGCAGATCACGAACCTGCTGGGGATATCGCAAGAGGAATGGCTCGCCGACCCATACTCCTGGCGCCACCACGTGCACCCCGAGGACATCGACCGGGTCTGGGACGAGTACCAGGAGGCGTACAACGCACACGTGCCCCTGAACCACGAGTACCGGATGGTGCACGAGGACGGATCCGTGAAGTGGGTGCTCGAGCAGGCCTTCCCCGTGCACGACGAGGAGGGGAACCCCTGGCTGATCCAGGGCGTGATCTTCGACATCAGCGAACGCAAGCGAGCCGAGGAGCAGGTGGCCTTCCTCGCTTACCACGACAAGCTCACCGGCCTGCCGAACCGCGCCCTCTTCGAGGAGATGCTCGAGATCGCGATCGCACGCGCACGCCGGCACGACCTGGGCGTGGGCGTCGTCTTCCTGGATCTGGACAACTTCAAGCTCGTGAACGACTCGCTGGGCCACCAGGCGGGCGACCTGCTGCTCGCGCAGCTGGGTGACCGCCTCCGGGGCTGCACGCGCGAGACCGACCTGGTGGCTCGCCAGGGCGGCGACGAGTTCCTGATGCTCCTCTCGGACCTCGAGCGGGGGACCGGCGGCATGCCGGGCGGCGACCCCGCGATGATCGTGGCCGAGTCGGTGGCCGAGCGCGTACACGAGGTCTTCCGCGAGCCCTTCGACCTGAACGGCGTCGAGTTCTACGCGAGCGGGTCCCTCGGCATCTCGCTGTTCCCGCAGGACGCTCTCGACGGCCAGACCCTCTTGAAGAACGCGGACGCCGCGATGTATCAGTCCAAGCGCCACGACCCCGGCGGTTTCGTGGTCTTCGCGACGGGCGGCGAGAACTCGATGGAGAAGCTCTCGCTGACGACCCGCCTGAGGCGCGCGGTCGAGCAGCAGAACTGGGTGTTGCACTATCAGCCCGTGGTGAACCTGGCCGACGGGTCGGTGGACGGCGTCGAGGCGCTGATCCGCTGGCACGACCCGAACGGCGGGATCGTGCCGCCCGGCGAGTTCATCCCGCTCGCGGAAGAGCTCGGCCTGATCGAGTTGATCGGCGACTGGGTGGTCCGCGAGATGGCGCGCCAGCACGCCGCGTGGGCAGCCGACGGTCTCGACCTGATGGTCGGGTTCAACCTGTCGCCGCGCCAGCTCTGGTCGGCGCACCTCGCCGAGTCGATGCTCGGCAAGCTCGCGGACGCCGGGGTCGACCCACATCGAGTGGTGGTCGAGATCACCGAGTCGACCGCGATGGCCGATCCCGACCGCACGCAGCGGATCCTGAACGAGCTGCACGCATGGGGCATGACCCTCGCGATCGACGACTTCGGGACGGGCTACTCGTCGCTCGCGAGGTTGAAGCACCTGCCCGTCGACATCTTGAAGATCGATCGGTCGTTCATCCGCGACGTCGACCGCGATCCCGACCTGGGGAACATGGTGAAGGCGATGATCCAGCTCGCGCAGGGCCTGGGGATGACCCCGCTCGCCGAGGGCATCGAGACCCAGGGTGAGCTCGACTTCCTGATCGAGCACGGCTGCCCGATCGGCCAGGGATTCCACTTCGCGAAGCCGGTGCCGGCCGAGGAGATCCCCGCGCTCGTGACGCGCGAGGGAGGCCTGACCCCGGTGCCCCCGACTCCGAACTGACGCCTCCCCCGGGCGGGTTCGATGTCGCGAGGCTAGATCGTGCGTATGCGCAACTGGATCGTGCTCGGCACTCCTCGGAGCGCGCTCCCGGTTCCCGGTTCGCTACCATCTGCGACATGACCAGGCGGTACGACGCATCCGAGATCGAGCCGAAGTGGCAACGGGTCTGGGCCGAGGAGGGTCTCTATCGGGCCCCCGACGACCCCGACGACCCCCGGCCTCGGTTCTACGCGCTCGACATGTTCCCGTACCCCTCGGGCGACCTCCACATGGGGCACGCCGAGGCGTTCAGCGGCGGCGACGTGATCGCCCGGTACAAGGCGATGCGCGGCCACAACGTGTTGCACCCGATCGGGTGGGACGCGTTCGGGCTGCCGGCCGAGAACGCCGCGATCAAGCGCGGCGCCGAGCCCCGCGCGTGGACCTATCAGAACATGGAGCAGCAGGAGGCCTCGTTCCGGCGGATGGGCATGTCGTTCGACTGGTCGCGCCGGCTGGCGACCTGCGACCCCGAGTACTACCGCTGGACCCAGTGGCTGTTCCTGCGGTTCTTCGAGAAGGGCCTGGCGTACCGGAAGACCGCGCCGGTCAACTGGTGCCCCCAGGACCGGACCGTGCTCGCGAACGAGCAGGTGATCCAGGGGGCGTGCGAGCGCTGCGGCACGATGGTCGAGCGCCGCGAGCTGACCCAGTGGTTCTACAGGATCACCGACTACGCCCAGCGCCTGCTCGACGACATGGACGACATGGTCGAGTGGCCGGATCGCGTGCTGACGATGCAGCGGAACTGGATCGGGCGGAGCGAGGGCGCCCGCGTCACGTTCACGATCGCCGAGACCGGCGAGGAGATCGAGATCTTCACGACGCGTCCCGACACGTTATGGGGTGTGACGTTCTTCGTCTTCTCGGTGGAGCACCCGGCCGTCCGCCGCCTGGCGGAGTTGGGCGGCACCCTCGAGCAGGTCGAGCCGCTGATCGCCCAGGCGCGCACGACGAAGCGGGAGTACGGGGAGGAGGCCGACACGAAGGACGGCGTGTTCCTGGGCGTCCACGCGGTGAACCCGGTGAACGGCGAGCAGGTGCCCGTCTATGCGGCCCCCTACGTGCTGATGGAGTACGGCACCGGCGCGATCATGGCGGTGCCCGCGCACGACGAGCGCGACTTCGCGTTCGCGCGCCAGCACGGGGTGCCGGTGCGGCCGGTGATCCAACCCGAGGACGCCGATCCGCTCGACGGCGACGCGATGACCGAGGCGTACCCGGGCGAGGGCGTGATGGTGAACAGCGGTCCGTTCGACGGCCACCGCACGCCCGACTCGATCGCCGAGGTCGCCGCCTGGCTCCAGGAACAGGGACGCGGCAACGCCACCGTGAACTTCCGGATCCACGACTGGTTGCTCTCGCGGCAGCGGTCCTGGGGTGCGCCGATCCCGATCGTGTACTGCCCGACCTGCGGCGAGGTGGCCGTGCCCGACGCGGACCTACCGGTCGAGCTTCCCGCCGACCTGGACTTCTCGCTGGGCGGGGAGTCGCCGCTCGAACGCCATCCCACGTGGAAGCATGTCGCGTGCCCCCGGTGCGGCGGCGAGGCCGAGCGCGACACCGACACGATGGACACGTTCGTCGACTCCAGTTGGTACTTCTTCCGCTACTGCTCGCCCGGCTACGAGGACGGCCCGTTCCGCCCCGAGGACGTCGAGCGGTGGATGCCGGTCGGTCAGTACACGGGCGGCGTCGAGCACGCGATCCTGCACCTGCTCTACTCGCGCTTCTTCACCAAGGTCCTGTACGACATGGGGATGATCCCGTTCACCGAGCCGTTCCCGAAGCTGATGAACCAGGGCCAGGTGATCTACGGCGGCTCCTCGATGTCGAAGTCGAAGGGCAACATCGTCGAGCCGATGCCGCTCGTCGAGCGGTGGGGTGCCGACACGATGCGCCTGATCATGCTGTTCGCCGGCCCGTTCGAGGACGACATCGACTGGAAGCTGATCGCTGGCGACGACCCGAACCGGCGCCCGGGCGTGCACTCCTGGCTCGGCCGGGTGTTCGGCGTGGTGGACGAGGCCGTGGAGCGGGGGACCTCGGTGGCGGAGCCCCACGCGCTGGTCCGCCTGACCCACCGCACGATCGAGGGCGTCACCGACGACATGGAGCGGTTCCGCTTCAACACAGCGATCTCGAAGCTGCAGGTGCTCACGAACGAGATGCGGACCGCGTTGGACGGCGGCGGTGGCGCGCTCGGCGCGGCGCGCGCCCTGGTGCAGCTGCTGGGCCCGTTCGCTCCGTTCGCCACGGAGGAGCTGTGGCGCGAGGTGCTCGGCGAGGGGTCGTCGGTGCACGTGTCGACGTGGCCGTCGTTCGACCCCGCCCTCGTCGTGGAGGACACCGTCACGATGGTGGTGCAGGTGGACGGGAAGGTGCGCGACAAGCTCGAGGTGGCC
>Ga0315273_10000364_pt1 | contig 46271 bp, 51 predicted proteins | sample YL17G02_0_MG_FD_205753 | JGI IMG/M metagenome (GOLD analysis project Ga0315273, IMG submission 205753) | Sediment microbial communities from Yellowstone Lake, YNP, Wyoming, USA - YL17G02_0 | ecosystem: Environmental > Aquatic > Freshwater > Lake > Sediment | place: USA: Wyoming | collected...
GCGGTTTTAAACCGCTCAAAAACTATATCAACAGTCCTGATTTATTTGGAAGGCCTTTTACCTTTGAACAAACCAGTATTGTCGATAGTCTCGCGGCGGTGGGAGCGTTTGCTATGGGAGAAGGAAATGAACAAACACCGCTGGCAATCATTAAGGACGCTCCGCATGTCACCTATATGGATCGTTCGCCAACACAAAAAGAGAGAGACGAATTGAATGTATCGTTTAAGGAAGACATCTATGCCCCGCTGACCAATTCCCCACTTTGGCAAAAAGGCGGGCAGGAGTGAAACGAAACATTCTATTTTTCGCTCTATTTATTCTCATCGCGTATGCTATCATGATCCGTTTCATGATATCAAATAAAAAAAATATCGCTGAAATACTTCCTGTACCAACTACTCAACCATTACCGACACCAAAAATAAAACGCGTTGACCAATATGCGTATGCATACGTGACCGCGGGCAGCCTTTCTCTTATTCCTAATTTTTCCGATCGCTTTGCCGCGCAAACCATATACGAAGAAAACGATTGCAAAGCGGTAATAAACGGCGGATTTTATGACAAGCAGAATAAACCGCTCGGCCTGTTTCAAGTCGGCGACAAAACGTACGGAAAACAACTCGATAGCGATTTATTGAACGGATTCGTATGGATGGATGCCAGCGGTACGGCGGTCATTTCTTCTGAACTCTCTCCCCAACCCGTACAGTTTGCTCTTCAAACAGGTCCTATGCTTCTGTTTAACGGAAATGTACTCCCCCTTTCTATCCACAACGACGCACCGGCCCGGCGCATGGTAGCCGCCAAAAATTCCGAACTTATTTTTCTTACCGTTTATAATCCCGATTCCGTATTCGACGGACCACTGCTTGGAGATTTACCAAAGATTGTTCAGGAGATCAGTCAAAAAGAAAATCTTCATATCTCCGAAGCCATCAACCTCGACGGCGGGAGTGCCTCGGCGTTTTATAGCGAGGAAACAAAATTATCAGAACTTACGCCCGTAGGCAGCCTCTTCTGCCTGCGAGGAGTATCCTCGTAGGTTATGATGAGGAACCTATTTCGCCGGAGTTTTGAATTCGCGATTGGAATCATAAACATAATTCTTATTGTGAGACATCACTTCAAAGTAATACAAAGTATCCGGATTTAAATTAGTGAGTGTATATTCATGGTAAGTAACTCGTTTTTCAGACTGAATATCAAAAGGATACGTTCTATCAAGTCCATAATTTACTTTCCCGTTGGCTGGGTGGTTTGTTTTCCATGAAACTTTAACAGAAGTTGGAGAAAGAACTGCTACCTGAACGTCAGCAATCTTCGTTGGTTCATTAACAAACAAATATCCTAACTTAACCAGAGCAAACCCTACGGTTTCGGAAATATCCTGTGTTTTTTCGCCCGCTTTAAATGCTAGGTTTCCAATTCCTTCTTTTATGCTGTTAACTGTTTTTTGTGCAAGGTTCGAAGTCGTGCTGGCTATACTTTTTGAAACATTAGAAATTACGTTTCCGGTGGAATTAGCAACACTTCCGATTGCCTTGCCTGTTGTTGAAACTCCATTTCCTATCCCTGTCAAAATTATTTTAACAACACCTGGCGCATTATTGGCCAGTTGGTTATACCCCTGTCCAACATAAGCAACTATTGATTGTGTAGTATTGTACAACGCGGCAAGAGTGTTGCCTGCTGTCTTACCAATAAATGACAGCAATTGTCCTGTGGTATTAAATACGCTGCCGATGAAATTTCCGGCTGCAGTCATAATATTCTTTGATGTTTGAGAAATTTGCCCTCCGGCTTTTTCAAAAGCGCTCGGTTCAACGGGTTTGGTGATTTCCAGCTCTTGCTTAATCTTTTCTTTTTCCTCCGGTTTTAATAGTTTTATTTCTTCTTCAACTATTTTCTTCTCTTCCGGCGTGGTTACCTGCTCGTACGTGACAATGTTTACATAAAAAGTGGCTGCAGTGGCGGAATTGTCCGCATTATCCTTACCGGAAATAAGTACGCGATAATTTCCTAATGGTAATTCTGTGTTAGGTGTAAATCCAAAAGTTGAATATTTGTCCGCTTTGTTTTGGGAGTTATCCGTAATTTTTGATCCGTCAGTTGTCCAGTAGATTTCATTAATATTTACCGTGGCTAAAGTTTGTAAATCGTACAGCCCTACGCTATTTTTCTTTTCAATTTTGACTTCAACATTTTTTGGTCCGGATGCGACCTTGTTATCCGTTTTATCTCCAACTAAAGAATCGGTTATTTTTCCGTAGATCGTCGGTGTTTTATCATTAGTGGTAAAACCATTATTTGAATATTTTATGTCATTGATTTGGGTGACTTCGACACGTGGTGAAGTCCGGTCAACAAACAGAGTTCGTGATTCGTTTCTTTCGTTTCCGGCGTTATCTCTGGCTTTGACTTTCCAGCTTCTTTTGCCTTCTTTTAATTCTCCGTTGTTATTATCCGAACTCCAATCATTCGTTGACTTTGTGTAGACAGAAATATACCACCCTCATAGTGAGCCACATATTTATTAGTTTCATAATCCGTGGTTCTGGAAGTCGGGATATCGTCAAGGGTAAAATCTCCGTTGTCTCCGTTGTCAACCTCAACAGAATATTTTGATACTCCGCTCGTTGCGTCTGTCGTTGCCTTCCACTTAAAACTCGGCCGCTGGGAATTGGTGTAACTGTTATCACCCGGTGAATCTAAATCAAAAGAGGCCGGAGCGGTGGTATCATAAAAAATTGTGTCATTTGCGGTACCGGATTCATTTGTCGCGGCATCTTTTAATTTAGCGGTAATAGTTTTACTGCCGTCAGAAGTGGTGCAACCCGTTGCACCATTGGTAATATTAAAAGAAGAAATGGAATCCGCATAGGCAATCCAACTCGACCAATTAGTCCCTCCGTTACAGGAAAAAGCCACATGGGATGGCGAACCTGAGGAAACAATAGTAATAGTTGGATTAGCGATACGTGTGTAATCGGAAGTATCACCAATAGTTATTGAGGTTAACGTTGGAGAAGCAGTATCGTACGTTACGGTATTATCCGTTGACGTTGAAGCCGTATTGTTGTTCCCTGCAAGATCAGTGACTTTACTAGCTTCGATGGAAGGAATGACTGTACCATCGGTGCCAACTGCAGTGGTTGTGATAGTCCAGGTAATATTGTCAGAGGTTGACGGAGCGCCCCATGTGACTCCGGTTGCCGTGCCACCCGTCGTAATATCACCGGAAGTGAAGGTTGCCGGAGTTATTGCTTCAGAGAATACTACGGTAAAAGTAATGGCTGAATTATTAGTCGGATCTGCCTGGCCACCTGCTTGATTGACGGTTACGGTAGGGGCGGTAGCATCAAGTTTAACCGTATTTGAAGAGGTATAAATTGCCTGGTTGGAAGAATTATCAGAAACTAAATATTGATACTGATAACAATTGCCGGAAGCTAGTGTGTCGGTATCGGTAAAATTTGGGTAGGTTCCCGTAGTGGTAATTGTTGCAAAACTTCCGTAATCTCCGCATGAGCCATTGGTCAATGTCGCTGACTTTCTCTGGACGATCCTTGTTGATGTGTTAATGCCGGATTGGCTGTCTGTGCCATCAGCAGCGGTCAGGGCAACGGAGGCGGTGGTGTAATAACCATCAGTATGGGTAATTGACCCCCCGGTTGGAGCGGAGGTATCTGAAAAAGCCCCAATTTCTGTTCCGTCATTGTTGACAACCAATTCGTCCAGATAGAATGTGCGGGATGTGCCTGCATCAAGGCCTTCACAAACCCCCAAACGCATACGCCAATTGGCGTCATCCATCATATTATAATTGTCTATATTTATTACCGTCCCCTGATCAATACTATCAACCCACCATTGAAATGACCCATTACTAGATATACTGGTAGTGGCGCGAGTTTCAATTATCTCAATATAGTGAGGGTCATCGGTTATATCTAAATAATCTTGATTCCAATATCCTGTGTCATCGACACCTATAAATTGTAATCTATATCCGGTTGCCGTGTAATATCTTAGTTGTACTATTAAAAAAGAAGAGTAACTTCCGCCATTTTGATGCACCCTACTAATAGTAAAAGTATCACCATTCGCCATTGCTAATGTATTCGGATCAATATAAAAGCGATAGCGAATTATAGTACTTTTATTAAAATCTTTTTGCCCATAAATTGCCGTTGTGTCATCAATAAATACATTCATGCCATATCCTGTCCCAGCCAGCTTGGCGGTGGAGGTAACGGATAGGTCGCCACCATCAATAACAGTTGAAGTCCAAGCAGTTAAACCTCCACTTTCAAAATTATCAGAAAATACAGTTGAAGCATAGATTTTGGAAGGATTGATCAAAAAGAAAAAACAAAAGAAGATAAAAAGAGAAAAGAAAATTTTTGTGGCATTTTTTGTAAACATACTATATTGTATTCTTTTATTATTTTATATCATTTACTACTGTAATAAACAAATACGAGCAACCGTTGTTTTTGGTTTGAAAATTGTCGCCGCATACAATCCCGATTCCGTATTCGACGGGCCTAGGTTTGAACCTAGGCGATCTCCAATATAGTAGTAATTTGCGTATTGACAAGCTACAAATTAGTAGTAAAGATGTAACACAAAAGCCATCAATCTCGGCGGAAGCTTCGTCCCGTCGACAGCATATTCTGCCTGCGAGGAGTATCCTCGTAGATTTTACTCGTCTTTACTTAGCTCTATTTTTGAGCATTAAGAGCTTTTTCAGATTCCATTAAAGCTTGCCAACTTGCTAAGTTATCTTCTTTAAATTCATCAATTGTGGATTGAGCAATCTGTTTAATTTCTTCCAATATTTCTTTTCGTTGATTTTCTGCCGGATCTTCCACGCCAAATCTCATCATGAAACGACCTACTTTATCCTGAATATCTGAATTCAAACTTTCCGCAAATTGAGTCACTCCTTTTGGTTGAGCAATTTGTTTTGCTACAATTATCAAATTATTTCTCCTTGCTTCTCTTTCAAATTCGGTATCTTTTAAAGATTGCGGCAAATTTGGAATAACTTCAACCATAAAATTACGCAATCCATTATCGTGAAGCACCTGATGTATAACCAGTTCTTTTTCTAAACCGAAAGGACTAAGGGAAAAATATTCAATTTGATAATTTAGGACCATTCCATCAAGTTGCTGAAATTTCTCTCCGGAAGGGTCAATTTTACTAATATGGCTAACTAATTCTCCTGACATAGTAATAAATATATTTTATCAATCAAACTTTGTGAGTCGGCAGGGACTCGGACCCTGGACCAAGAGCTTAAAAGGCTCCTGCTCTACCACTGAGCTACCGACCCATTGCTATTAACTTTTCAATATATAGTTTACTCTTATATGATTTAATCTGCTTCTCTCTTGCTCGTGCTTCTTGAACTGTACTGTACTCTTCAGTGTATTCGAGCTTATGTGTTTTCAATCTTCGAGTTGTCTGTGTGTTCCCACTCGTATGTTGACGCAATCTTCTTTCAAGGTCGATCGTAGACCCCACATAATATCTTTTCGTAATCGGGTTACTCAAAATATATACCCATACCATAAGGCTCCTGCTCTACCAACCTGCCCCGATCTGATCGGGGTGCAGCTACCGACCCAATACCCTGATTATAGCAATTTTACAGGAGTGAGGCTACTATAGTAATATGGCGAAAAAGAAGAAACGCGTCTCCAAACGAAAAATAGCTGCAATTGTGGCAGGGACTATTGCTGCGACAGGACTATTGTGGTTTGGAGTTAAAGGAACATCTCCGATACCCGTCCCCCTGTATACCGTGACCCGCGTATTTGACGGCGATACGTTTGAAACGAAAGAAAAGCAATATATTCGGCTTTCCGGTATCGATGCGCCGGAACTCGGGCGATGCGGCGCAGAGGAAGCAAAAAAGGAATTGGAGCGGCTTGTTCTTGGCAAACCCGTCTTTATTAAATCTATTTACCACACCGGACCACGGTCAAACGGATTGGTATACACACCAAGCGGTTTCGTAAATGCCGCAATGCTTGCCTCCGGCTGGGCCACGATGAACGACCGGGATAATGTCGATTCACCGGAACTCTATAACGCAGCAAAAGAGGCCCGGCAAAAGAAACTCGGCGTATTCGGTACAAAATGCACGCAAACAACAAATACACGATGTCCGATTAAAGGAAACGTCGGATATGAAAACAAACCGCTGTACCACACACCGGATTGTCCGCAGTACAAAAACGTGATCGTGGAACTGTATAAAGGCGACCGCTGGTTTTGTAGCGAAAAAGAAGCCAAAGCCGCAGGTTTCACGAAAAATCCCGATTGTCGTTAACCAGCTTCGTTTACGCGCGAGGCGTCGCGGCCGGTCTTGGCGCGCAGATAGTAGAGCTTAGCCCGGCGAACCTTCCCTGCTTTTTTGACTTCCAACTTTTTAATCCACGGACTCAAAAGCGGGAAAATGCGCTCGATTCCTATTGCACCGGTACCGATTTTACGCACCATAAACATGCAATTTACACCGGATCCTTTGATCGCAATCACGATGCCTTCAAATACCTGCGTACGTTCATGCGTTTCCTCTTTTACTTCGCGTTTTGCTTTCCCTGCCACTTTTTCGTGCTCAATAAGTTTGTAGTGGACCCGCACGGTATCGCCGACATGAAATGTTATTTTATTCCACACTGCGCTGTTCATAGAAGATGATTATACTACAGTGCGCGAACAAATTCCAGAAAGAGCGGGTGAGGACAAAGCGGACGGCTGCGGTATTCCGGATGATATTGGGTGCCCACAAAAAATGGATGAACGGTTTTCGGCAGTTCAATAATCTCGGCAAGATTTTCGACGACAGAACGGCCGGTAATCATCATGCCTGCATGTTCCAGTTGTTTGGCATAGGCGTCGTTAAATTCGTATCGGTGCCTATGCCGCTCTCCTACAATCAATTTTTCTTTATCATCATATGCATCGTATTTCGTATAGCTGCTATCTGCAATGGAACCGCGTTTCACGCGGCATTCCCACCGACCGAGCCGCATAGAGCCGCCATAAGCACGGCGCTTAAGAATTTCATCCTGCCCTTTGATCATGTGGATGACCGGATGGACGGTGTCCGCATCACACTCAATCGTATGGGCACCGGTAAGCTGTAAGACGTTCCTGGCATATTCTACGACCGCAAGCTGCATGCCGTAGCAGAGTCCGAGATATGGTATTTTATTCACCCGGGAATAGTTGATCGCCGCTATTTTCCCTTCAACCCCACGGGGACCCCAACCAATCGGGACAATAATGCCATGGATATCTTTCAAATCAGAAAGGTCGTTTTTCTCTAATTTTTCCGCCTGAATCCATTTGATTTGTACGTCAATCCCTTGTGCCCAGCCTGCATGATCGATTGCATCCAAAAGAGCGGCATAGCTATCGCGGAGTTGGTACTCACCAGTAGCAAAATATTTGCCCACAATTGCGACTGTTTTCGTGGTCGCCTTTTTGGACTCAATGGTCGTTACCATCTTCTCCCATTTGGATATATCAAGCGTACTGAGCGGCAAATTCAACATGGTAAGAATTTTTTCATCCAGTTTCTGTTTTGCTAAATATACGGGTGTCTCGTATGCGCTCGGCAGATCCACGCTGTCGATTACATTTTCCGGCTCAACGTTGCAAAAGAGCGCAAACCGGTCGCGGCGACGTTTATCCATGGCTTTTTCAGCACGGGCGACAATAAAATCCGGCTGAATACCCATGGAATTTAAAGTCCGCACGGAAAGTTGCGTCGGCTTGGTTTTTGGTTCACCAAGATGCGATGGCGTAGGTAAATAACTCACGTGCACTTGGATAACACTGTTTCCTTTTTTCCGCGAAAGAATCCGTGAGGCCTCATAATAGAGTGCATTTTGGTATTCGCCGGTTGTCCCGCCGAGCTCAACGACGACGACGTCTGCCTTTTCCTTTTCCCCTGCATATTTAATTTGCTTGATAATTTCATCCGTTACATGCGGGATAGCCTCGACATCTTCCCCTTCGTAGCCGAAGTTGCGTTCGCGGTCGATGACCGTTTTATAAATCTGCCCCATGGTGAGAAAGTTATGGCGCTCCATGTTTTTCCCGAGGAATTTTTCATACGTGCCCATATCCATATCCGCCTCGGTGCCGTCTTCGCACAAAAACGGATCGCCGTGTTCGATGGGATTGATAAGTCCGGCGTCAATATTGAGGTAATTTTCGCATTTGACGGGGGTGACTTTGTATCCTCTGTTTTGGAGAAGAAGCGCAATAGAGGCGGTCGTAATGCCCTTTCCAAGGCCGGAAATAACCCCACCGGAAACAAAAATGAACTTCGTAACGGGCATGGTTCAAGATACCAAAAACCATCCTCCGAGTCAATACACATTCTGCTATTCAATCATACTAAGATATGCTTTTGCGGCATAATCAGGTTGATAACGGAAATATATGCCGGAAATTGCAAGTGCCCAATCCTTCGGTTTTTTTCCAAATCTCCCTTCCCCGCTGTCTACCCGTTTGGCACGGAGTATTGATATCGCTCCTTGTTTTGCCTTATTTGCAGAACGAAGTTTACGATGCATCATTTCCATAATTGGTCCGCCGCCACTTAAAAAGAAACGCTTTTCCTGTTGAAAACTTCCGTGTCCGTACCTGCGGAGTTCCGGTTCCCAGCGTGTTTCATCGCCGTCTTGTTTCATAATTTCTCCAAAATCTCCACTCGTAAACGCACCAAGCGCAATCATTTCCGGTTGTATATTGCGCATATAACCCAAATCGGAAACACTTCCATCAAGTCCAAATGATGCTGCTCCCACGCGGATAAGAAGCGGTACGCGACGATTCTCTGCCATAAAAATGGATATGACTGCCGCCTGAAGCGTAAGGACTGCGTACTGATCCACCTCAAAAAGATTATCCGTCGGTTCTCCAAATGCATCAGACATAAGTTTATCTCCGATTACGGTCGCACCTGTTGCCCCACAGTCATCATCCCGCTCTACTTTTCTTGCGTTTTTATGTATTCCCATGCGTTGTTTTGCTGCGGTTGTTCCTTTAGAAAGAAAAGGCATCAGGTCTTCGACTGTAGTACGATAGTTATCTTTATCACTCTCATTAAGACGCGGTGCATTCCCTATTGTTGTAAGTGCTTGCATATAACGAGATTTGGATCCTCCGAAAAACTCTACTTGCATAGCCACCTGACCTTCGACACCGGGTCGTGAAGCGCGAATTATTGGCGCGCCACCGTCATCCGAAATTCTATCTCCTTTGATCAATATTGCTGCGTTTTGTGCGTCAACTGGCTTGCTTCCCGATTCAAATGTAAATCCTTTGCTATCCAACCACCTCGTAAAAACTTCAGCAGAAAGTGCTGTTCCTGTGATGGACTCAGTAAGAACCGTTCCAAAATGTACCATTGCCTCATACGGCATTCCCTCGCCATGCCACTCTTGTGGAACTTCACGATATTCCCCCGGCGAAACAAGCTCAATCTGGATCTCACTCCAATGAGCCTCAAGAGAGGTAATTACCTCTTCCGGTGTTGTCGGACGAAGATCAGGAACATTTGATCTTTCAGGTCGTCTATCTAGTGGTACACTCATACTTCTCCTTTTCCCGGCAGAAAAAAAGAGCCGGTTACGGCTCCTCTGTTTGTAATATTAAAATAATTCTTGAAATCCAGGTGTGCATTGGCTATAGGTCCCTGAAGTAGTAGTCTATGGAGTTTATTTTCGTCTGTCAATAGCCGATTTTTTAAAAAGCGAATAGAAAATATCTCCTTTAGTGATCATACCAACCAATATTTCATCTTCAGAGACAACCGGCATCTGATTGATGCGTCGCACAATCATGCGGGAAAGCGCGCGCATGAGCGGGGTACCTGGATGGGTAAATATCACGTGTTTGCGCATAATATTTCCGGCTTTAAGCGCGGAAAACTCTGCGACTTTCTTCTCCATCTCTTCAAAATCAGGAAATACCCGATCAATACTAAACAGATCCTGCTCACTTGGATACAAACGCTCGAGCAATTCCTCTCGGGTAATAATACCCACAAGTTTTTTCTTTGTATCAATCACGGGGATGGCATTTATTTTATTTCGAAAAATAGTGCGCCATACCTGTTTAAACGTCGCTACAGGCGTCACGCTCACCATCTTTCTGCTCATGACATCGGAAACATTCATACAGTTTGCTCAATTTTTGAAATGAGCGTTTCCGTTTCCGTGATAAACGATGGTATGTGAGAAAAAATATCTTGGGCATCTTTCTCACTATATAAATGGGTCGAGAGGTTACGGTCTTTCAGAAAATCAAACCAAATAGTCGGATTGTCGACAATACCCAATTCTCCCGCCACGCGAAACGAATCGCGGGGACTTGCAACCTCAACACCTTTATATGTTCCGAATTCCTTAATGACTTTCCAAACGAGTTCAAAAGTAAACTCAAATCGCTGGATCACGCCGTCACGATCAAGCTCAGTCTTGGCCGTCGAAACCCCTTCTTTTAGACGTGCAAGTGCGGCTTTTAAATCAGAAAATTTTTGTAATTGGTTCATAACGAAATAACATTCCTCATCGCGTTCTGTTTAAATATATCAGATACGTTTGTAAAATCAATAACGTCAGTGCGGTAAGGAATATCGGAATCATCAAGGGCTTGCTCTATATCCGTTAAATGTGCGCCCGGTACTTTTTCCGGCCCGAGAATTCCCACATCGATATCGCTATACCGTCTGCTTTTTCCCGTGGCGCGGGATCCAAAGATAAACGCTTTATAGGACTGGTCCGGCAACCGCGCCCGCACAATATTTCTAATGATGCTGATAATAGTGTCATCCAATTTTCCCATGATCAAATTATAGCACTAATTTGAAGGATAGGCAGAAGTATGTCTGCGGCGCAGAACTTTCATTTCGAGGATGCTCCTTCGTAAAATCGCCTGGGCCGCCGCGCGGTCGATACCGGCTTTTACGTTTTTCAGTGCGTCGTGAGCGGCCGCCTGAGCTTTTTTAATTTCTGCTTCATTAAGTTCATGCGAGTGAAATGCACGGGTGACAAGAATCGATACGCCTCCCTTTGTCACTTCCATAAATCCCTCGCCCATTGCCAGAAAATATTCTTTGTTTCCGATACTCACTTTGATTTCACCCTCGCAAAGCGCACTAAATAGCGGCTCATGAAGCGCCAGTACACCGATCTGCCCTTTTTGGGTCGGAACAATAACAGAAGATATCTCCTCTGAAAACACCTTCCGGTTGGGAGTAATGATATCTAAATGAAAGAGTTTCATTTCACCTCGTCTATCCCACCAACCATGTAGAATGATTGCTCGTTTTTGGCGTCGTGCTTGCCGTCGAGGATTTCTTTAAATCCGCGGACGGTTTCTTTAAGCGGCACGTATTTGCCGGGGCGTGCGGTAAAGGGTTCGGCCACAAACATCGGCTGAGTGAGAAACCGCTGGATTTTCCGGGCACGGGAAACGGCCAATTTATCCTCATCGGAGAGTTCTTCCATACCCAAAATGGCGATAATATCCTGCAGGTCTTTGTAGCGCTGTAAAATCTTTTGCACACCGCGGGCTACATCATAATGTTCCTGCCCCACGATTGCGGGCTCCAGAATCCGTGAGTTTGATGCGAGCGGATCAACGGCAGGAAACAACCCCTGTTCGGCAATGGAGCGCTCAAGCGAAATCGTCCCGTCCAAATGCGCAAACGTGGCAACCGGCGCCGGATCGGTATAATCGTCGGCCGGCACATAGACGGCCTGCACGGACGTAATCGAGCCTTTTTTGGTCGACGTAATACGTTCTTCCAAAGCGCCCATTTCCGAGGCAAGCGTCGGCTGATACCCTACGGCCGACGGAATCCGGCCCAAAAGTGCGGACACTTCGCTTCCGGCCTGCGCAAAGCGGAAAATATTATCGATGAAAAACAAAACATCCTGACCTTCTTCATCGCGGAAATACTCCGCCATGGTGAGTCCGGTGAGACCAACCCGGAGACGTGCCCCCGGCGGCTCATTCATCTGCCCAAACACGAGGGCGGTTTTTGCAATAACGCCGGATTCCATCATTTCGCGATAGAGATCGTTTCCTTCGCGGGAACGCTCGCCCACGCCGGCAAACACCGATACGCCGCCGTGTACTTCGGCCACATTATGAATAAGTTCCTGAATCGTGACGGTCTTTCCCACGCCTGCCCCGCCGAAGATAGCCGCTTTGCCGCCTTTCACAAACGGTGCGATAAGATCAATAACTTTGATTCCGGTCTCAAGAATCTCCTGTTTACTGCTTTGTGCCGTAAGAGGAGGAGCTGACCGGTGAATGGGATAGGTTTTTGTCCCGGTAACCGGACCTTTATTATCGATTGTTTCACCAATGACATTAAACAATCGTCCTAACGTCTTTTTTCCCACCGGGACACGAATGGCGTCTCCGGTAGCGATTGTGCTGTCACCACGCTTTAAGCCATCGGTCGGCCCGAGGGCAACCGTCCGCACGCGCCCCTCACCGATATGGGACGCAACTTCCAAAACCAGAAGTGTCTTTCCGTTGTCGGCGGACGTATGAAGCGCTTCGTAAATGGCAGGGACTCTCTCACTAAACTGCACATCAACCACCGCTCCGGTAATCTGAATAATTGTTCCTCTGTGTTCAATAGGTTTTTTCATTTTTTCCTTTATTCCGTAGCCAATCTTGCCGTTACCATATCAGAAATTTCATACGTAATCTTTTCTTGCCTTGCCTTGTTGTAGATAAGTGTCAATTCTTCCATAAATGCATACGCGTTGTCCGTGGCATTGCGCATGGCAACCATGCGGGCCGACTGCTCACTGGCCTCCGCCTGAAGTACCGCGTCGCGTACCTGATTTTCCAGATAGTGCGGCAAAAGGACATTCAATACTTCCGGTACAGACGGTTCTATGAGAAATTCACCCATAGGAATCGTTGCGGCAATATCCGCCATCGCAAGCGGTAAAATCGACTTTCTGACCGGTGTCTGGGTAAGGGCGGATACAAATTCGTTGTAGACCAGATCAACACCGGAAACGGCACCTGCAAGGTATTGCTGCGTCAACAGTTCCATCATTGCCGGAACGGCGTCTACAAACGGAATCCGTTCGGAAAAATCCGCAGCCAATTCTGCGTGCAGTTGCGCGACCGTGTGCGAACCTTTCTTGCCGAGAGAAATAAATGTACAAATAGTAGGATCGCTATAACTCCGGAGTAAAAAACGGAACAGATTGGTGTTTAATCCGCCGCAGAGCCCTTTATTCGTAGAAATCAAAATAACCAGGCGCTTCGGGGCATCGTGTGTGGCAAGGAGCGGATGAGCGGCAATGTCCGTACGCGCGGCAAGAAGCCCCACCATATCCCGTATTTTGGCAGCGTACAATTTTCCGGCCAAAGCTGCGGTTTGCGCTTTGCGCATTTTAGACGCCGCCACCAGTTCCATGGCTTTGGTAATCTGCGAAATACTCTTTGCTGATTTAATGCGATTTTTAATTAACCGAATATTAGCCATTGTATTATTTAAATATTTTCTTAAAATCTTCTACTGCTTTTTTTAGTAGTGTTTCAATCTCCGATGTCATTATTTTTTCTTTTTCTATCGCCGTGAAAATTTTTTTATACTGTGCAGCGACATATGCTAAAAATTCTTTTTCAAATCTGCCGACGGATGATACCGGTACGTCGTCCAGATGCCCGGCGGTTCCTGCCCAGATGCTGACAATCTGTTGGTAAACCGGCATCGGGACTCCCTGTCCCTGTTTCAAAAGTTCCATCATGCGCGCACCGCGGTCAATTTGTTTTTTGGTTGCCTCATCTACATCACTTGAAAATTGTGCAAACGCCGCAAGAGAGCGGTATTGAGCTAAATCAAGTTTGAGTGTTCCGGAAACTTTTTTCATGGCCTTAATCTGTGCTTCGCCGCCCACACGCGATACCGATACGCCGACGTTAATGGCCGGCCGCTGCCCTGCATTAAACAAGTCCGGTTCCAGGAAAAGTTGCCCGTCGGTAATGGAAATAATATTGGTCGGAATATACCCGGAAATATCGTTGGCCTGCGTTTCCACGATGGGAAGGGCGGTAAGTGACCCACCGCCGTGTTTTTCGTCCAGTCGGCACGAACGCTCCAAAAGTCGTGAGTGAAGGTAAAACACATCCCCGGGATATGCCTCGCGGCCAGACGGACGGCGCAAAACGAGAGAAATTTGCCGGTACGCCCATGCGTGTTTGGAAAGATCATCATAAATGATAAGTGCATCGCGGCCTTTATCCATAAAGTATTCTCCCATTGCCGTACCGGAGTACGGGGCCAAATATTGGTAAGCGGTCGGGTCGGATGCGGAAGCGGAAATAATAATCGTGTGTTCCATGGCGCCATGTTTTGTAAGTTCTGCGACAACCTGCGCAATACGCGATGTTTTTTGGCCAATGGCAACATAAATGCAAACAACGTTTTCTTTTTTTTGATTAATTATGGTATCGACAGCTACGGTCGTTTTTCCGGTATTGCGGTCGCCGACAATCAATTCCCGTTGTCCGCGTCCAATCGGGATCATCGCATCAATGGCTTTAATGCCGGTCTGCAGCGGGGTTTTTACACTTCTGCGGCTCGTTACCGACGGGGCTACTTTTTCGATAGGATATGCTGTTTGTGTTTTTATTTCCGGACCGCCGTCTACGGGTTCTCCCAGAGGATTCACCACACGGCCTAAAAACGCGTCTCCAACCGGCATCGAAAGGAGTTTTCCGGTTGCACGGACTTCATCACCTTCGTGAATTCCAAGATAATCGCCAAGAATAATCACACCAACCACATCTTCTTCCAAATTGATCGCAAGACCGGCAACGCCGCCGGCAAATTCCACCCGCTCCATGCTCGCTACCTGCGGAAGTCCCGACACCCGCGCCACGCCGTCTCCGACCGAAAGCACGTGCCCTACCTGACGGGCACTCACTTTCGACGAATACGATTCAATGCGCTTGATGAGTTCTGCTGCGATATCGCGGGTATAATCGTTTTTCATATGAGTGTTTGCGTAAGTGCCGCAAGCTGACCGGATAAGCTGGTATCAACAATCCAGTCCGCCACCTGAATTTTCAATCCTCCTAAGAGATCCGTATCAAGGACAAACCGACATTCTACATCATGGGCAAGGATGGTATGCAATACCCGCTTTACTGATGTTTTTTCCGATTCCGTCAGCACAACAACCGACGTCACGGTTGCGATCCGTTCTTTTTTTGCCGCTGCCGTTACTTTGGTTAAAAGCGCACTCACCCGCGGCAGCACCTGTTTCCCTTTTCGGTCACGACCGATATATTTTGCAACTTCGTCCACAAACCCCCGGGCGTCTTTGGAAAGTGTTTTCATAACTTTTTCAGTTGTTTTGCTATCAGTTTATGCTGATCCGCAGGACTTAAGACAGATCCGATGAGCCGTTTTGTCATCGACTTGGCAAGCTCAATCGCAGCTCCTTTCACGTCTTTTTCCATTTTCGCACGGATATCGGCAACATCCTCTTTCCCTTTAGCAAAAATCCCTTCTGCTTCTTTGTGAGCAGCTGCAATGATATCTTTTTTCGCCTCTTCACCCTCTTTCGCTGCCGCTTCTACAATATTTCTCGCTTCGCGGCGGGCTTCCGAAAGAAGCCGCTCTTCTCTCTCTTTTTGCTTTTCCTCCGCAAGACGCATTTTTTCGGTAAGCGCAAGCCCTTCGGCAATCTCTTTTTTCCGTTTTTCGAGCATGCCGAGAATCGGTTTATATAAAAACTTTGAAAGCACCAAAAAGATAATCAAAAAATTGACAATCTGCGCCAGTAATAATTGCGGCTCTATACCTAATTTCTCCATATACCTTCCTTCTCGTATTATACAAATTTAATAATCAAACTGATAACGAGCGAGTAAATAGCAATAGCTTCGGCAAACGCAAGACCTAAAATCATGGTTGTACGAACGCTATCCGCAGCTTCCGGATTTCTTCCGATCGCTTCCATTGCTTTTGCGCTTAACATTCCAATTGCAAGCGCCGGCATACTTCCTCCGACAATAATCGTCACACCGGTCATAATAAGTTTAATTGACGCTTCATCCATTATGACTCACCTCCCCTCGCGAGTGTTCTTCTTCGCCGTGTGTTACGGCAATAACCAAAAATACTGCAGTTAATATGGAAAACACTAATGCCTGGATAAATCCGACAAACAGTTCGAGTCCTAAAAACGGAACCGGAGCCAGGTACGGCAGCAAAAATGCAATAACGGCCAAAAGGACTTCACCGGCAAATATATTCCCGAACAACCGGAATGCAAACGACACGATACTGGCAAGCTGCGACAGTATTTCCAAAATTCCCAGAAAAAAGCCGATGGGGTCGGTAAAATTGATATACCGTTTCGTATAATGGCCTCCCAGGGTTTTAAACCCGAAGTATTGGATGGATACGACCGAGATTATTGCCAGGGCGATGGTCATATTCAGATCCGCGGTTCCTGCCCGCAGAAGCGGAATAAATTTTTCTCCATGGGGGAATCCCACGGTTCCGACGCCCGGCAAGAGCCCAAACCAATTGGAAAACATGATGAAAATGAAAAACGTCGCAATGAGCGGAAAAAACTGTTTAATCCGCAGGCCAACAACCGAACTGAAAAAATCATAGATGCCGCCGACGACGAGCTCGACAATGAGTTGGGCGTTTGAAGGAATACGCGTAAGCCGGCGCGTTACCGCATAGGACCCAGCCGTCAGGACAATCATGACGATCCATGTTGCTAAAAGAGAATTGGTCACAGGCAGTCCGCCGATTTCTCCGATTTTTTCCGCAGCAATTGATATTTCCAGCATAGTTATAATAAATTCTTTATAATCCTGATAAATCCGACAATCGAAATAACAAATCCTATGCTAAGTCCGGCAAGTGCATTTCCTGCCGCTTTGCCTACTACCGTTCCTAACACAAGCGGTATGGCAATCGTGTACCCGATCTGCCCGGCTATCCCCAAATAAAACCAAGAACTATCGCGATTATTTTTCTTCGCGATTTTTCGTACTTTGGCTCCTTTGATACCGTCTGCAATAGTCATATCATATTTTTCCCTCATAAATCAACCTCTTTCTTTTGCCGGAATATTTAGTATAATATAAGGTTACCGCATACCTGTCATTCCCGCTACCCTTTGTCATTCCAACATACAATGTGCCGTTTCTTTGCGAAGATAGAATATATACACAATACGCTTTGTCAAACATACAATCATTATAACCTAGATCCCCGCCTGCGCGGGGATGACAGCGGGAGCGTGGATGACATCACTCAAGCGCGCTGGCATCGTCGGTTAAAATAGTCAACCAAACTGTTTGCGTGCCAAAATTCTGTTGTGTGACCATTTTCATGTAAATTATGGAAATATAGTTTATATTATTATGGCATCATAAATTATGAGCAGAATAAAAACGCTGATTACTTCAAACAGATTAATTATAGACGAAATTTATACTGTTCGAAATGTCCAGGTGATGCTGGATGAAGACTTGGCGCGTCTATATCGTGTGGAAACCAAGGTGTTAAATCAGGCTTTTAAGAGAAATTTAAATCGCTTTCCAAAAGAATTTTGCTTTCAATTAACCAAATCGGAATACTCGAAATTGAGGTCACAAATTGTGACCTCAAACAAAAAAGGAGGGCGCAGATACCTTCCTTACGTGTTTACAGAACAGGGAGTTGCAATGCTATCCGCTGTTTTAAAAAGTGAAACGGCTATAAAAGTGAGTATTCAGATAATGACTGCCTTTGTTCAGATGCGAAAATATATCAATACTCATTATCAGCTTTATCAAAAGGTTCGCGATATCGAAAAAGCACAAATAATATATGGAATTAAAACAGATGAAAAATTTGATCAGGTTTTTAAAGCTATAACTGCGAATAATAGTATTCCTAAACAAAAAATATTCTTTCAAGGCGAAGTTTTTGATGCTCATAAATTCGTTTCAGATATTATTCGATCTGCTAGAAAAGAGATTATTCTCATTGATAATTTTATTGATGATACAGTTTTATCGTTGTTTGCCAAACGTAAAGACGATGTTAAAACTATCATCTATTGCAAAAAGATTACACATGAATTGTCGGTAGATTTAAGAAAATTTAATTTACAATACCCGCCAGTGGAAATCAAAGAATTTGCTTTGTCTCACGACAGGTTCCTTATCGTAGATCGTCATGACATTTATCACTTTGGGGCTTCACTAAAGGATTTGGGAGAAAAGTGGTTTGCAGTTTCCCGCTTTGACAACCAAGCCATCACCTTTCTAAAAAAATTGGAAAATTCTTAGTACTATTTTGGGGTCAGCGTGCTTGCGTCGTCGGCGAGAACGGTAAGACGGTCTTCTTTTTCGTCCACACGGCCGGAAAGCTTGACTAAACTATCCGCGTGCCAGAGGTCGGCGGTACGGCCATAGATTTTGGGAAAAATAACCACTTCGATCATGCCGCCTAGATCTTCTAATTTAATAAACGCCATTTCGTGATTGTTTGCTTTGGTGAATATTTTCTTAACGGAAACAACGATACCGGCAAGCGACACGCGCTGCCCGACCGACGCGGAGGTAATTTCCGAAATCGGGGTAAAGTCGCCTTTGCTAAGGAGTTTCCGGTGCGGCTCCAGAGGATGTGTCGTGAGATAAAACCCGAGAAGCTCTTTTTCAAATCCTAAAAGTTCCGATTGCGATAACTCCGGAATATCAGGAAGTGAATGATGGGAAATATTCTCTTCTTCACCAAACAACCCTACCTGCCCTGAGGAAACCACACGTTTTTGTTTGTGTACAAGTTCAAGCATGGTCGTAAGCCCCGCAAGCATGGCTGCCCGCGTACCAAACGCATCAAATGCACCGGTCCGGATCATGCTTTCAAATGTTTTTTTGTTTACTTTTGACGTATCGACCCGCGTAATTACATCACTCAAACTCGTAAATCTTGCAGTTTTTCTGGCTGCCAATATGCTTTCAATCGCAGCGGTGCCGACATTTTTTATTGCGGTAAGTCCGAACCGGATCGCCTTAACCCCCTGCCTGCCGGCAGGCAGGTTCTCAATAGTAAATTCAACGTCGGACGTATTTATATCCGGCGGCAACAGGGTTAAACCGGTTCTGCGGCACTCCGCGATAATGGATGCGATTTTTTCATCCCGGGCTGGCCCCGTGTTTGCCCTCGATTCGGCAGTTAACACCGCCGTCATGTATTCAACCGGATAATTTGCTTTCAGGTATGCGGTTTGGTAGGCAATCATGGCATAGCATGCCGCATGCGCTTTGTTAAACCCGTAGCCGGCAAATGGTTCGATGAGGGTAAACAGTTCCTCTGCTTTTGGTTTTGTAAGCCCATTTGCTACACATCCGGCAATAAATTTTTCCTTTTGCTTTTTCATTTCCGTGGGGATCTTTTTCCCGACGGCTTTCCTTAGTTTATCCGCATCTCCCCACGAATAGCCGGCAAGCGTAATTGCGGTCAAAAGTACGTCGTCCTGATAACAAATAATCCCGTAGGATTGCTTGAGGACATCTTTCAGGCGCGGATCCGGATAGGTAATTGCCGCCGGGTTATGTTTCCGTTTGATAAACTCCGGAATCGTGGCCATGGGCCCGGGCCGGAAGAGCGCAACCATTGCCATCACGTCGAAAATATTGGTCGGCTTGAGTTCTTTCACATACCGTCGCATGCCGGTAGATTCAAGCTGAAATACTCCGGTTGTTTCACCTTGAGAAAGCATATCGTAGGTTTTGCCATCGGTAAGAGGAATAGTAGCAAGGTCAATAGTCTCACCGCGCACCGCTTTGATAAACCGCAACGCCTGAGACATAATCGTGAGATTTCGCAGCCCCAAAAAATCCATTTTCAAAAGCCCCACGCCGTCTTCCCCGACCGTGTACATATCATACTGAGTAATAATCCGCTCGCCTTTGCTTTCTCGCTGAAGCGGGGTGTACTCCACAATCGGTTTATCGGCAATCACCACCCCGGCCGCGTGGACGGACGAGTGCCGCGCAACCCCTTCCAGCCGCCGCGCCACGTCCAAAAGCCGTTTGGTTTCCGGTTCGGTTTTGTAGGCAAGGGCAAGTTCCGGTGACTGTTCGATTGCTTTTTCAATCGTCATCGGGCTGCCCTGAAATCCCGGCGGGATCATTTTGGAAATGCGGTCAGGCGCCGAGTACGGCATCCCGAGCGCCCTTCCGCCGTCCCGCACCGCGCCGCGTGCTTCCATCGTGCCGAACGTAATAATCTGCGCTACTTTATCGCGTCCGAACCGCTCGGTCACATACGCAATCACTTCATCCCTGCGGTCATCTTCAAAATCCAGATCAATATCCGGCGGCGAAGGTCGGGAGGGGTTTAAGAACCGTTCAAACGGTAAATTAAAATAAAACGGATTTAAACCGGTAATGCCGAGAATATAGGAGATGACGCTTCCGGCGGCGCTGCCTCTACCGGGCCCGACGGCAATGCCGTTGCCTTTTGCCCAATTAACAAAATCCTGCACAATAAGAAAATACGTAGAATACCCTTTTGTATTAATAATTTTGAGTTCATAGTCAATACGCTCTTTTATCTCATCTGTAATTTTTGAAAATTTTAGCGGCGCGTGTTTCCAAACCATTTCCTCAAGATGTTTCGCGGGTGTATCTTCTTCCGGCAATGGATAATTCGGTAAAATCCACTTCCCCACGGAGAGCTTTATATCACACATATTTGCTATTTTTACCGTGTTTTCGATGGCCTCGGGGTATTGAATAAAAAGTCCTTTCATTTCATCCGGGCTTCGCATGTAAAAATCCGGTGATTCGATCATGGAAAGCGGCCGGTTTTTTTCAAGCATCGTTTTTTGCGTTTGCACACACAAAAGAATTTCCTGTGCTTCGGCGTCCCCGGCGTCCACGTAGTGGATATCGTTCGTTGCAACAAGCGGCAGTCCTAATTTCCGCGATAGCGTGATAAGTTTTTCGTTGATTTCGTCGACTACCGGAATATGAGGATGTTTTTGAATTTCAATATAATAATGATCCGTGCCGAAAAGCTCTGCATAGTCCGCTGCTACTTTTTCCGCTTCTTTGTCTTTACCTTCCCGGAGAAGATCCCCGAGCTGTCCCTGTACGCACGCGCTTAAACAAATAAGTCCGTCGCGATGCGTTTTGAGCAGTTCAAAATCTATACGCGGTTTGTAGTAGTAACCATCAAGATGTGCCGCCGTCACGAGCTTCATGAGATTTTTGTACCCGGTTTCGTTTTGAGCCAACAGCAGCAAATGGTACGGATCCTTGTCTATTTTTCCCTCTTTATCAAAACGGCTGCGGCGGGCAACATAGGTTTCGACGCCGATAATTGGCTTGATGCCGGCCGCTTTGGCTTTAAGATAAAACTTAAAGCTGCCGTACATCGCACCGTGATCGGTAATTGCCAGGGCATCCATGCCGAACGACTTGGCCCGCTCAATCAGATGATCCAGTTTCCCCAATCCATCAAGTAATGAAAACTCACTGTGCGTATGAAGGTGGACAAAATCACTCATAGAGAAGAATCCCAGTGCTTTACTTGATTTAATTTATGCTGTTTTGCAAAATACATTGCTTTATCTGCGCGATTGATAAGAGTATCCATATTTGGTGTACCGTAACTCCCGCCATAAGAAGCCATTCCCATATCGGCAAAAATTTCTTTATATGGTACGGGTAATTCACGAAGTGAATTATGTAATCTGTCAGAAATAGTTTGCGCGATATCTGCTTCGCTATTTTCAAGTAATAATATAATAAACTCCTCGCCGCCCCATCGTCCAACTTTATCGTATGGGCGCGTATGTGTCATCAAACCCTCTGCCAAAGATCGAAGTGCAACATCGCCGATTTCGTGACCATATGTGTCGTTATATTTTTTGAATCCTCGTAAATCCATGAAAACTACATGGATTACTCCTCCATCTCTTTTGACTCCCTCCATTGCATCCTGTATTTCTTCTCTCATTGCTCTACGGTTTAAGAGTCCGGTCAACTCATCTCTTCTCGCTTCTTTTTCTCTACGAACTGTTTTATCCGCTTGAGCTGTCAAAACATAGTCATGAGTTCGACTATTTAGTGCATTAATAGCAATCTGGTCAATTTGATATCCGATACTCGGAGATTTTTTTCGAACTGATTCAAGAATCGTTCCAGCTTCTTCTTGAGCAACAAGTGGATTATTGATACGTCCTTTTTCTGCCATAATTATTTCCTCAAAGCTTCTTTTATTTTCTCTGATATCATTGCGGGATTCCCTTTTGATATTCTCATTACCTGTCCTACTAAAAAACCAATTGCTTGTTCTTTGCCTTTTTTGTAGTCTTCCACGGCTTTAGGGTTGGCAGACAACACGCGCCGTAGCACATCGTCGGAAATTTCGACAACGTGAGATGCGGCGACAATCGATTTTACCAGCGTTGCCGGCAAAACGGTATCGATGTCGACTTTTTTATTGATAATCCAATTGGCAAGTTTTTTTGCCGGAATATTGCCGAGTTTCACACACTCTTCAAAATAATCCGCAAGCTCTCTTGTGTCAGTCAAAAGTCCGCAGTCGTAGTCGTTGAGTCCAAAGTCGCGGATAAACCTTGCTTTTTTTGCACCCGGCATTTCAGGTAATTCTGATAACTGATGATTGATGACTGATTGCTCCCATCTGAAAGGTGGTATATCCGGTTCGGGAAAATAGCGGTAGTCATCTGCTTCTTCTTTGGTGCGCTGCGACACCGTAATCCCTTTATCCTCATTCCATCCGCGCGTCTCCTGCGTCGGTGTTACACCGGATTCAAGTAATTTTTTATGCCGCTCAATTTCAAATTCTATTGCGCGTTTGACAAAATTGAACGAATTAATATTTTTCACTTCGACCTTATAATCCGGTAACTTTTGACTTTCGACTTTACGGACTGAAATATTCGGCTCCAGCCGCATGCTACCTTTTTCCATATCCGCATCGGAAATGTCCAGGTACCGGACGATCTGATAAAGTTTCTTCAAAAATTCTTTCGCCTCTTCCCCGGAACGGATATCCGGCTCGGTAACAATCTCAACCAGTGGCACGCCGCTGCGGTTAAAATCCACAAGCGTCATATCTTTTTGATGCACGAGTTTTGCGGTATCTTCCTCAAGGTGCACGCGGCGAACATGCACGTCTCCCAATTTGCCATTTTTCGCAAACGGCATATCGTACTGGGAAATTTGATATCCTTTTGGCAAATCGGGATAAAAATAATTCTTCCGGTCGAATTTGGAAAAAAGCGGAATTTCGCACCCGAGCGCAAGTCCGAGCTTGATCGTCCACTCAATCGCTTTTTTATTCGGTACCGGCAGCGCTCCCGGCAAACCCAGACACACCGGGCACGTCTGCGTATTGGGTTTCTTTGCAAAATGATCCGCTTTACAGCCGCAAAACATCTTACTCATCGTTTTGAGCTCTACGTGAATCTCCATGCCGATTATTGGTTCGTAGGTCATAAAGTAACCGCCTGTTCAAACGCATACGCGGCCTGGATCATTTTTTCTTCAGCCCAATAATTTGCAACGATATTTAAACCGAGATACAAATTTGTTTTTGGATCACGGTGGCACGGCACATTGATTCCGGGGAGCCCGGTGAGCGAGCTTGGTTCAAGAAGCATATCCTCAAGCTCTCCAAACATGGGATTCCCGAAAGATGCGCCGAGCTTTTGTGCATATCCCGGACTCGTCGGCGAGATTAACAAATCGTATTTTTTAAATAATTCCTGGTAATTTTTTATATAGAGGCTCCGCACTTTTTGTGCCTGCACATAATATCGGTCCGCATATCCTTTGGTCAGGGTAAATGTGCCAAGCATGATGCGGCGTTTTGCTTCATCGCCAAACTCGCTACGCGTATTTCCATACCGAATACCATCATAGCGAGCAAGATTACTGGAAACTTCACTCCGCTGTACAATCGTATAGACCGCAATGGCCATTTCCGGAGCCATAATTGAGGCAGGCTCTACATGCGCACCCAAACGCTCAAATATTATTGCGGATTCCGAAACAGATGCGATATGGTTATAGCACACGCCGATCCGCATCCCTTTCACTCCTTTTTTCATATTTTTCGTAAAGTCCGACGCGGGTTGCGGTGATGTCGTGGCGTCATATTTGTCTTTTCCTGCAATAAAATTTAAGAGCGTTGCGCAATCTTCAACCGTTTTACCAATCGGTCCGGGTGAATCGGTCGATGATGCCATAGCAACAATGCCAGCGCGGCTCACCCGACCATACGTCGGTTTTAACCCTACTACGCCGCACCAGGCTGACGGCTGACGAATAGAACCGGCTGTTTCGGTACCAAGCGCTGCAATCGTCATGTCTGAGGCAACTGCTGCTGCTGACCCACCGCTTGATCCGCCGGGAAGATAATCCACATTTCTCGGATTTTTGGTCGGGCCAAAATCAGATGTTTCGGTGCTTGATCCGTGCGCCCACGCATCCATATTGGTTTTTCCCAAAACCACTCCCCCTGCGTTTTTCAATTTCGTAATGACCGTTGCATCAAACGGCGGAATAAAATCTTTCAGCACGTTGGAAGATGCAGTTGTCCGCAAATCTTTCGTGCAGTAGTTATCTTTTACCGCAATCGGAGTCCCGGCAAGCGGCGTACTTAATAAATTTTCTGCCTTTTTTACTGCTTCATTATCGAGGGTGAGGTAGATGTTATATTTTTCGTTATTCTCGGCTATCGTTTCATGAAGATCTTTATACAACTCTGCATGCGAAATTTCTTTCGCCTTTAGCTTTTGTATCGTTTCCGTGAGTGTAAGTGTGTTTAATTTCATTGTTCAAGCACTTGATCTACGACAAAATATCCGTTGTGTTTTCGTTGGGCATTGGCAAGCGCTTGATCTTGCGTAAACATACGGGTTGCATCAATGTCATCTTCGCGGGTAACATTTTCTAAACCTGTCACCTGATGCGTGGGTTCTACATTTTTTACATCGGCATTTTTGAGTGTATCCAGAACTGCGAGCACTTTTATAAATCCCGCCGCAAGCGTTTTCTTTTCTTCTTCTGTGACCGGAATCTTTGCCAGTTTCGCAATCTTATCGACATCCGCCGGGGTAAGCGTATTAGGTTTCATAAAGCCATTATAACGCAAGATTCGTGGCTTTACATCATTCGTTCTCTGCGTCGGGGTGAAGTGTATAAAATAGGTTGTTCGAGATTTGGTGCAACATTCCACGATTTTAGCTTCGCAAACATAGCTCTGCGATTTTCTGAAAAATATCCTTTATCCATGAACATATGAAGACAAATGGTCTTATCTTCAAATATATCTTTTGACCATAATTCACCGGTCGACAGTATGCGTACACAAAAAGGTTGTTGTTTCTTTAGTTCGCGAAGCACTTCAAGCCCATCGCGGTGAGCTATAATATCCGCCATCCCCCGCCGGGAATTACTTCCCCCTTTATCAACAATCGCCGCGTCATACATAACATCGCCCGATCTGATCGCATGCAGAGCCTGCGGGACATTGTCAAACGATATACTTCGCCAACCTGAACGCGCTATCTCTTCTTGATATAGTAGACGCCAATCTGAGTCATCTTCAACGATCAACACTGTTTTCTGTTGATTTGTCATAAGACTTATAGTATACACCATTTGAATTACACAAACAATTTCTATACGATGAACGTATGCAGAAATACCAAATCGTGTACGCGAGAATGGTTGATGAAAACAAAGAGTTATTTGATAATTTCAAGGCTGTTCACGATGCGTTTGTATTGAATCCCGACATGAATAAAGCACGGTTTAATGAGGTGGGCGCAGAAGTCATGGATGTTGTCCGCGACTATGAACGGATTTTGTGCGGCAAAACCGAATCCGGCCAGTACGGGAAATTTTCCGGAAACCTCTCCCAAAAATTCCGGGACGAAGTGCGCAAATCCTTCCGCAAAATCGATTTTGTAGGTATACAATAACTATCTATTTACCATAAACTCGTGCGCTTGCCATTCGAGGGTGTCGTCCAATTTTTTGAGTTCGATCTTCTTACCATATTTTACTTCAAGTGCTTTCCCTATCAGCCAATCGGCGACATGCGGGTTTTTCGGCAAAAACGGGCCGTGAGAGTATGTGGCGATGCAGTTCTTGTATACGGCTCCTTCAGTATGATCTTTCCCATTATTCCCGCATCCTTTGATGATAGAAGCAAACGGCTTTACTCCTTTTCCTAAATACGTCCGTCCACCATGATTCTCGAACCCTACAATCGTTTGATCATTCCATTTGGCGATTGTGTTTCCTATACACCTCGTGCCCTCATGCTTACTCACCATATCAAAAATTCCAAGACCAGATATTTTCCTTCCATCACCAGTCATATAATAATGACCAAGAAGTTGCGGAGCGCCGCAGACAAAAAGACCCGGGATCCCTTTATCAAATAATTCTTTGAGTACCGGCCCTTTCTTCAGTAAATCGTTTATTGCAATCCCCTGTTGCCGGTCCTGTGCCCCGCCTCCGAAAATGAGATCACAATCTTCGAGGTCTCGATTGTTTGTCTTAAAGTCTAAAGTCTTAATGTCAACTTTGATGCCCCGCCACTCGCACCGCTTCGTGAGTACAAAAATATTTCCCCGATCACCATAGGTACTCATAAGTTCGGGATAGAGCCAACCGATAATTAGTTTATGTGTCATAAAGTCAAAAGTTTAAAGTCTTTATAAAACCAGATAATAATCGAGAAATAACCTCAGTTCCATCAATTAAATCAAAACACGTTTCTTTGGAAATATAAGAAAGATCGAGTGCGAGATATAGCATTGAGCGAACCTCAGCACACGACCCTTTGGATATATACAAAAAATTCCTAAATTCTTTATCTCCTTTGCGTTCAAATCCTTCAGCGATATTATTCATAATCGACACTGAAGCGCGTTGAATTTGATCCCTAAATCCAAAATCATGACTTTTGCTAAATAATTGATAAATTGCTCGAGATAATTCCCTTGATTTTTGCCATGCTATGATATCTTCAAATCGTTCAATTTTCATACTTTATGACTCAATGACTTTCGACTTTTGACTATTATAAAATTTTTCGACCGGTTAGAATTTTTCTTACGTCAAGCATGGCCGAATACGTCGGTAAAATCCATAAAACTTCATTTTCTCCGACGGAAAAAACCGCCTGCCGGATATCGGAAATGAGTTCCGCGGAAATTCCGGCATATTTGAGCCGCAGCCCCATATCGTACGCACGGTCACCACTCACCAGATATCTCGGGAAATCTTTATACAATTCAAAATCTACATCCCAAATCCATGAAACATCACGACCGTCAGGGATCCTGTCGTTGAGCATAAAAAGCACGGGACCGCGATCGGCGGAATTTGCTACCGTCCGGAGCGATTCATTAAACCCGGTCGGATTTTTCGATAAAAGAATTTTAACCCGACGTCCTTCTACGACTATATTTTCCATGCGGCCGAATGCCGGAATAAATTTCGCAAGACCCTCACGGATTGCGTCATGATGGATTCCCAAAACTTCTGCAGTTAACGCTGCGGCAACAGTATTATATTTATTGTATACACCTTCTATCGGATACTGAACATCAATATGGATAACTGACGGTTTCTTAAATGCACAATGTGTACAAGACCATTCTCCTAAATGTGAAAAATAGACACCGGTGAAGGTAAGACGATTGCCGCAACCCGGGCAATAAATCGTATCGGTCGCGTGCTGCATGTTTGGTAAATATAGTGAGGGATCTTCCAACCCGAAATATTTCACCTGCGCGCGGATATTTGTGCCGATAAACGCCAGATGCGGGTCATCGGCGTTGATAATCACGGTGGTTCGTTTATCTACTTCCTCAAGAGCAGCTGACCATTTTTCCGCAATCACGTCAACTTCGCCGTAGCGGTCAAGCTGGTCGCGGAAAAGATTGGTGAGGACGACAATCTCCGGTGTCATCTCTTTGAGTATATTCGGCAGCGTCGCTTCATCGACTTCTAAAATATAATATTTTTCTTTCTTATTTGTTAAAAATACACTTACCAGACCATTGTCTAGATTCGCCCCCGATGTGTTTCGGACACCCCCTATTATTGTCTGAATCATTTTGGCGGTCGTCGTTTTGCCGTTGGTACCGGCAACGAGAATAAGATGAGGAATTTTATGCGTAAGGATATGCAATAAGCGCGGCTCAATCCGCAGTGCAATCTCTCCCGGCCACGTCGCCCCGGCCCCAAGCCGGAAAGTTTTACTTACCCATGAAACGATTTTCCCTAAAATGATAGCAATCCGCGTCCGAAGAGTCATAATAACTAATATCAATTCTATCTTATCAAAAAACTAGGTGGATTAGTGAAAAATTGGTTAACACGACTTAAACGAATTGATGAAATGGATAATGGACTTTCTGTCCCCCAATCCGGATCAGGTTTATGATCAAACGTATAGTAGCCTAAGCCTTTTTCATTCCAATCACCATATTTATCTGTAAAATATTCATACATTGAACGTAATGGGAATCGAAATGTTTTAAATGATTTATTTGTTTGAAAAATAAATGTACCCCTTGAATAATCAAACACAGCAATTATTAAAGATATATTTGGAAACGCCTTAAGAACTCGAGAATCGCCCGGAGAAAGACGAGAATCATAATCAGGATGGGTATGCCAAAAAAATAACGCCTTCTCATGATCAGAAAAAGGAAGATTGTTTTTAGATCCGATCAATATTTCACCATAAACCGTTCTTCCCGATATTCTTTTAATTGCTTGACCTCTTTCGTAACCATCCTTACGCATTTCTGATAAACTAATACTCAAATCGCACATTAATTCCATAGGAAAATCAATAAATGGTGGCATTTCTTCCAATAAGGGTAAGCGACTACTTTCAAGGTTAAGGAGACGTGAGTACGTAGCTAGATTATCACCTAATAATATAAAATCTTTATTTGACTCTCCCATATTACATTGCCCGCAAGATTTTAATACGTTCCATAATCGGTGGGTGGGTATCGAAGAGGCTTGAAAACCAGGCGCCGAAGTTTTTTTCCTTGAAAGGGTTGGTAATAAATAAATGTGCGGTGGCGTTGGTTGCCGCCTCCAAAACTTCTTTATCTTTATGTAATTTATCCAGTGCCCGCGCAAGACCTTCCGGATAACGTGTCAGATATGCCCCCGATGCATCAGCCAAAAATTCCCGTTTTCTGGATACGGCAAGTTGGATCATGGTAGCAACAATCGGCGAAAGAATCGCAAGAACGATACCAACAATAAGTAAAATTCCACCCAGATTATTATCTCGATCGCGATCGCGGTGGCCGCCCCACCAAAGACTTCGCATAAACATATCGGCCAAAAACGCGATCGTACCGGCAAGAATCGCAACAACGGCCATGAGCCGCGTGTCGAAATTCTTAATGTGTGACAGTTCGTGGGCAATCACGCCTTCCAGTTCCCGCCTCTCCAATCTGTCAATAAGTCCGCTGGTTGCACACACCACGGCATGCTGGGGATCGCGGCCGGTGGCAAATGCATTCATCGCCGTGTCGTCAATGACATACAATTTCGGTTTTGGGATGCCGGCGGCAATGGCCAGATTTTCCGTGACCGTAAACAAATCAAAATCCCGTTTGCGGTCGGCAGGTCTGGCGCCGCTCATAGCGAGCACCATATCTGCACCCCAGTAGTAACTGGCAAAACTGGAAATGACGGAAAAGAGGACCGCGATAAACATCCAGGAGTTTCCGTATCCGAGCGCATTGCCCATCACGTACGCAGCAAGTACCACAAACGCCACAAACCCCGCCATAAAAACGTAGGTTTTGGTGATATTACTTCTGATCTCTGACGTAATGGTCATTCGAAGTTTACTTTCACTGCCTTGCGCTCTTCGTCACTTGCCCCGAAAAATTCTTTCTCCGGGAAGCCGAGCATTTCATTCACCAACGTATTGGGGAATGTCTGAATTTTGGTATTAAACATCATCACGTTCGTGTTGTAATACTGCCTTGCATACGCGACTTTGTCTTCCGTATCAGACAATTCCTTCTGGAGCTGAATAAAACTATCGTTGGCCTTAAGTTGCGGATAGTTTTCCGCAATCGCCAAAAGCTTCCCGAGAGCGCCTGATAGCGCATCGCTTGCTTTTGCCTTAGCTCCCATGGATTTTGCCGCAAGCATCGAAGCCCGAGCTTTCGTTACCGAATCCATGATACCTTTTTCGTGCTTTGCATATCCTTTAACGGTATTCACGAGATTAGGAATAAGGTCTGCGCGGCGCTTCAGCTGCACGTCAATCTGGCTCCACGCTTCCTCAATCTGCATTTTGAGCGTTACCAATCCGTTATAAAGAGACCAGATATACAGCACAAGAAGGACGATTGCGCTTCCGAAAATATACAGTACATTCATACTAGACTCCTTTCATTAGCCATTTCTTAAAATCATTATAATCCATTGTATTTACAATGTCACGCTTCGTTGCCCAGCCGCGGCGGGCAACCGATACGCCGTAGCGCATGAGGTCCATGTGACCAACCGCATGCGCATCGGTATTAATCACACATTTCAATCCTTTTTTTACTGCGTCATAAACAAGGACATCGGGTAAATCCAGCCGGTCAGGATACGCATTAATTTCAAGAGCAATGTCTTGTTTTTTGCATACGTCAAATATTTCCGGCCAATCGGCGTCAATTCCTTCACGCTTACTAAAAAGTCTCCCGGTCGGATGACCTAATATCCGTACTTTCGGATTGCTTTCCAGTGCAGTAATAATTCTTTTTGTCACGGTTGTTCTATCCTGGGTAAAACTCGAATGAATAGAAGCAATAATGCCGTCTACATACTCAAACGCGGCTTCCGGCAATGCCAATTTCCCGTCCGTAAGAATATCTACTTCGCAAAGAAGAACGTATTGAACAGAAGATGTGTGATGTTTTTGATAATATTCTTTCCGCCGTTTCATAATCTCTACAATCTGTTTTTCCGTATGATTATTGATACTCGGATTATGATCACTTATCCCGATGTATTCATATCCGAGTTCTTTTGCCTTATGTAATATTTCGCCGAATGAATGTACCCCGAGATCATGTGACGGCTTTAAATCATAATCCGTATGAATATGCAAATCGCCTTTTATATCTCGAAGCTCCACCAGTTTTGGTAAGTTTTTTGTTATTTCCCCTTTATCTTCGCGAAGTTCAGGCGGGATATAGGGAAGCCCCAACGCATGATAAAACGCTTCTTCTGTTTTGAACGTATCGACTTTCCCGGTAGCAACATGTTTCATTCCGTATTCATTGAGAGATAAACCTTTCGATAAAGCAAACGACCGCAGTGCGATATTGTGGTTTTTACTTCCGGTAAAATACTGCAGCATGGCTCCGTACAGCTCAGGTTTTTGCACCCGAAGATCTACTTGGCGGCCGTTGTGAAGCCGCAGTGAGGCACCCGTCGGTCCTTCCTCAATAATTTCCTGGTGCGGGTACGTGAGAAAGTGCGCGATAACTTTTTTAGGATCATTGGTCGATGCCGCAATGTCAATATCACCGATGGTCGAAACGCATCGCCGTAAACTTCCCAACACATCGATTTTTTCAGCACCCGTTTTTTTTAAGAATGCGATAATATCCTGCGCGATACCATCTGCTATCGGCAGCGCCATGCGGTTTTCCTTAATCTGGCCGCGGCGGAAAATCGCAATATTGGCAAGAATATCCGCCTCGGATTTTTCTCCGAACCCCTCAAGCGGTGCGATTTTATGTGCTTTTGCCGCTTTCTCCAGATCCGAAATTGCTGTTTTTTCACTTTTGAATTTAAACTCTGTAACGAGTTTATACGCTTTTTTCGGCCCGAGACCCGGAACAAGAAGTAAAGGAAAAACAGCCTGCGGGAGTTTTTTCATGACACTGTCAAAGTGCTTTGAGTGCCCGGTGCGGAAAAGTTCATCCAGATGCCCTGCAAGCGTCTCCCCGACACCCGGAATTTCCTGCAATTTTTTATCATCCCAATAATCTTTGAGTTCGCTCGTGAGATGTTCAATGCTGTCGGCAGCCCGTTCGTACGCAATAATACGGAATCTATTCTCTCCGAGAATTTGATACGCAGCAGCAACTCTTCGCAAGAGTTCCGCAATTTCCAGATTCGTCATTTTCTTTACTGTAGCATATTTAGTATAATTGACCAACTTAGTATTTGGGATCGTAGCTCAGCCTGGTTAGAGCGTCTCCCTGTCAAGGAGAAGGTCGCCGGTCCGAACCCGGTCGGTCCCGCAGACTGCCCACTGCCCTTTACTTCTGCCTGGAATGGAGGAACATTCAACATGTGGAAAACATTACGCGCTAGATTTGATTCAACGGATTCCCTGGTGTCTCTCGCGCTCGGCCTTGCAGTCGTACTGGTTATCGGTATGACGGTCATTAATTATTTCAAAACCAAAACGCAGGTGGCGACCAGCACGACCAAACAAGAACAGGAAGCCAAAGCAAACGGGGCAACGACACTTCCTGCCAAACATACGGTAAAAGACGGCGATACACTCTGGTCAATTTCAGAAACCTATTATAAGAGCGGATACAACTGGGTGGATATTGTAAAAGCAAATAATCTCGCCAATTCCAATCTTATAGATACAGGACAAACGCTAACGATTCCGACGGTGACGCCAATCGTGGCTCAAACCGGATCGGTTAGTTCAGCCGCAACGAGTATCGCGCCCAAAGATAAAACATATACGGTGGTACCGGGCGATGACTTATGGGATATTGCCGTCAAGCAATACGGGAACGGATATCGGTGGGTAGATATTGCAAAAACAAATAATTTATCGAACCCTGATCTCATTCACGCAGGAAACGTCCTGCAATTGCCTTGATAATTATATATAATTATATGGATGATGCGCCGACTGGTGCGTCACCCATGCGGGATTAGTTAAGCGGCCTAACGCTACCTTCCCAAGGTAGAAAAACGGGTTCAACTCCCGTATCCCGCTCAAGAGGGTTCCCCGCCTGCCAGAGCTACGCTCAGGCGTTAGCGGGCAGGGATTTCCCTTTACCCGCTCAAAAATACTAATATAATTATAAAGAAAGGAGGATTTATTTATGAATCAAAAAAATAAATATTTGTTATTAGGAGTAATCTGTTTTCTCGGAAATATTTATTCTGTGTATACAGCTCTATCCAATGGGACTCCGGTAAATTTACTAATTGGATCGAGTGGATTAGCGTTGGTGACTGGATATTTCATCGGATTAAGTAAAAATTGAGCCCTTTGTCAGAATCGAACTGACATCGACGGTTTACGATACCGCTGCTCTACCACTGAGCTAAAAGGGCATATATTACAATTTTATCATATAATAGCAGTATGCCATACTCACGACTATCAAGACTCGAAACCCGGAAAGAAAAACGGCAGCTTGCGCTTGCCATTTTCGGCATCATTGCGATTATCGCACTTGTCCTCCTTTTCGGCCTGAAAATTCTCATCGGATTCAGTGTCTTCGTCGACAAACTCAAAGGAGCTTCGCCGACACCGGCCGCACAAAATCAAAAGCTGATCTTACCTCCCACTCTGGATTCTCCTCCTGAGGCGACCAATACCGCAACTATTTTTGTTATCGGAAAAGGGCAGCCAAATCTGAGCTTAATCGTATATTTAAACGATGCGCAGTTTAAAAAAATAAGTATTCCTACAGACGGCAATTTTTCCATCAACGATATTCCGCTTTCCGACGGGACAAATACCATAAGCGCAAAAGTAACGGATGACAAAGATGCGACAAGCGATTTATCAAATATTGTTCACGTCTCCTACGCAAGCAAACCGCCAAAACTTGAGATTACTTCACCCGAGGATAATGCAAACGTTTCCGGCGACCCGAATACCGTACCCGTGTCAGGAGTAACGGATGATAATGTTTCTGTTACCCTAAATGACCGCCTCGTCGTTATCAAAAGCGACAATTCATTTAGCTATACCTATCCGCTCAACGACGGGGACAACATATTAACAATAGTTGCAACGGATGCCGCGGGAAATCAGACAAAACTTACCCGCAAGGTTATTTATCATCACTAATCCGTTCCACTGCCCCTGTTGCTATCCATATCCATATCATGACCCACGGATAAAACGCACTGTTGACAAACAGACTATGCACGCCAAGCGCTACAAAACTCGAGAGATACCACACATGTTTTCGCCCCACGCGGATCATGGAATACAAAAGGTAGCCGTACGCCAGAAGCCCAATAATACCAGTTGTTGCACCGACAAATAATATGCTGCTGTCCAGACCAAACGGATGCACATAACGAATCGTATTGAAGCCGTGTCCAAATAGCGGCGCTTTTTTTATTAACTGTATGCTCTGTTGCCAATTATCAAATCTCGCGACTGTTGAATCCATGCGAAATAGATCAAGCGTACTTCCCGGAGTTTTTGGTAAAACGAAAACGAGCGTAACAAATGCACATATACCAAAAAGCACATTCCACTGTTTTTTTAACACCACGACCGTAAGAAGTCCGGCGACAAGTGCAAGATAACTGCTTCGGGAATACGTAAGAAGCAGACTTACCAATACAATAGACTCTCCAACAATAATCAGCCATTTTTTGTAAGGCAAAAGGTACGTACCCAACAAAAACGTCAATACGAAATAGATGCCGGCAAAATTCGGATCAAGAAACGTCGAAAAAAGCCGGTAATAGTGCGGATCCCACCCAAGATACGAAAGGTTCCGTAAGTCCGGATACAAAATAAATTGTGCAAGACCGAGCGCGCCAAAGGCAACACCGCCAATATATAATCCCCAAAGCCATTTTTCCGTCGCGATTATGTATAGCCCTGCATAGACGACCCAACGAAGAAGATAAAGACTGCTCACACCCATTTCGTCCGGCGGCAACCGTGTGATTTGAATAAAAAGTGACAAACAGCCAATACAGGTAAACATAAGAATTGGTTTGGCGAGCGATATCTTTTTTTGATGATGTTTTTGGAAACAATATGCGATAAGGAGGAATACGAGAAAAACGTCGTGAATGGAGACGTTGTATATTTTCCCGAGTTGCCCAAAAGGTAAACTCGCCAAAAATAAAATACTAAGCCATTTCATGATAGAGCAGTGATAATACTAGCACGTTTCCGAAAAATACATGGGATAAAAAGAGAGCAGGTGCATGAGGAATATTGATCGCCACCAAGAGGTAACTGAAGAATAACAACAAATATTTTTTGGTATGAAATGCAAGCCAAATAAATACCGGAAGTAAAAATACATAATGATGTTGCCAGGAAAGCGGCTCAACGAGTAAAAATACCGGAATAATAAATAGTACTGATTTTTCAAAAGATAATTTTTTGTACCATATAAACCAAAGTGAAGAAACAATAATGAGGAGACTACCCCACATCGTCAGTTCTCCGGCAAGAGTATTGGGCAGTAACCTGGATAAAAAAGCGCCAAGCCCCTGATTGTAATAAATCCCTCGTCCGGTAAACACCAAAAGTTGCGGCACAACGTTATGAAAATAATATCCATAAAGATCCAAACCGGTAAGAAGCACCCCAATACTAAGCGTTACCATTGCTTGCGCTATATACCTCAACCCAAACAACGGTAACAATAATAAAAAGTGAGGTTTTATCAGGAAAAGTAAACCCAATAGTATTCCTGATTGAAATCGAAGAGCAAGAAGTAAAAGCGCCAGTGCCGCAAAATTTACCTGTCCCATACCGAGGGTAAATTTCGTCGGAAACGCCAGGAAGGCAAAAATAAAAACGATACAAAAAGAATGAATCGTTGGTTTTGGTAAGGATAAAAATATGCAAAGTAAAAAAAGTAAAAAAGACAAACTCACCCATATCCCCTGCGCAAGCGGGTAGGGTAGTAAGGTGAACGGAATAAACGGCAGCAGGGTAAACGGCGGATACCCAAGGCCCGTATACATCGGAAGAGTATAGATATTCTGATGCGCCAATAGCCCGCGGGCGCCGTCATAAAACACACTAAAATCCGGCGCAAATGTAGAAATAATTCGATAAAGGGAAAATAAAGCGTACGCAAAAACAATGCCGGCAATATATTTACTCATGTTTATGCCATAAGAGCCAAAGCTTTGCGCGGGTCAGGAATGAATGCATGCTCATGCCAAGTGCCATAATCGCTCCCGGTGTGCCGTCCAAAAATCCCAGCCGCCAAATATAATTGACAAAAAATTTTGCCGCCGGGTACGCAAGAATATGCCACCATAGCACGCGGATATGTTGCGAATAGAAAAATTGCGCATTGATCGTCGAATACCGGTTAATATCTTCTATAAATTGTGCGACGTCAGGATGGGGGAAATGATCAAAAGGGTTTTCCAGTGTCCCTATGACGCCTTTTATTTCCCAAATCTCATGAATGGGTCTCGTCCAAATTCCTTTATCTTTTTTTGCCAGTCTCAAAAGCCGTACCCTACTCGTTTCCCCGTGCAATAATTTCCTGTCAAACAAATAATCCTGACGTTTTAAGTAAAATCCCGCACAGTCAATTTCTATAGATTTTTGGATTTCTTTTGCAAGAGCAGGCGGCACTATCTCATCGGAATCAACAAACAGCACCCATGGGTTCTTCGCTTTTTCCAATCCGAAATTCCTCTGCGCGGCAAAATCGTTATGTAAACGATGCGTATAAACCGTTGCGTATTTTTTAGCAATGGAAACGGTGTTATCGGTAGAAAAGTCATCAATAACGATCCGCTCGTCGCACCATGTGAGATTTTGAAGAGTCTTCTCAATCGATAATTCGTTATTCTGTGAAAGCACGATTGCACTGATCATCTCCCTCATTGTACCATAGGCAGGATGAGACTATTTTTGTTTACCTGTGCGGTATATCTTGCCGGTTTTTTTGCCCATGCGCTGTATCTGGGGCGAACCGTTTACGGCGACGGCATGTATTATTACGCCTGGCTAACGTTAAACCCAAGTAAATACTCCATCGGCCCTGCAATATTCTGGGCACCGACCTATCTTCTTACGCATAATGAAATACTCGTAGGATTTTCAAGCGTTCTTGCTACCATTTTTGCACTCATTCTTCTGTGGGATATGTTACAACAAAAATTTAGCAAAACCGTCAGTCTTATGACGATTGTGGCAATAGCCGGAGCAAGTAATTTGTTATTTTACGGATCACTGGATGTCGTGAATTCCCATGCCCTCACGTTTTTTGCCGCAACCATATTTCTCATGTTATTCTTAAAACGCCGGTCGTGGTTTTCTATCGGGTTTTTCTTAGGCGTTTTAGGACTCATGCGTACACAGGATCTTTTGTACGGCATTGTACTTGTACCATATCTTAAAAAAAACAACGTATTTTTTATTGCATCCGGATGTATTGTTGCATTTTTTCCTCAACTTGCGGCCTGGCAGTATACTTCCGGAAAATTTTGGATGAGCCCGTATTTTACACACGAAGGGTTTAATTTTTTACAACCGCATATTCCCGGCGTGCTCTTTAATCTCAAAAACGGACTTTTTTTATGGACACCTATAACCGTAATCGGAATGGTTGGTCTTATTTTTAAAAAAAATTATTGGTTTTTATTGGTATTTTTATTGCAACTCTATCTCGTTGCCAGTTGGAGTACCTGGTGGCAGGGCGCAAGCTACAGCGGCCGGATGTTTGTGAGCTCTCTCCCTCTTCTTTCCTTCGGCATTGCCTCGATATTCGCCTGGCTTTCAAAATATCGTGTCCCTTTACTTCTCACGATTATTGGCCCACTCACTATACTCAATACCATCTCTATTATTTATTTTCTATTAATAACTGGTCGATAACCGGCACGCAACCGTGATCCATAGCAGTCGTTAACACTTCGCTGCGCACTTTCATCGATTCGTTCGCAATCACTCCTTCGCTTGTAACGTTCCAGGCAAATATGTGATTAATAGGAATATTTTTTTCACAAAGCAATTTTTCCAAATACTCACGATCTTCCGTCACAATAGGTATCTCGGTAATTTTTCGACGAATCGCGAAGGGATATGCCCCGGATAACTCAAGTCCGTACGTTTTTAACGGATCTTCACCGGAATAAGAAAATACGGGATTATCTACTTCCGGCACATCGGCATCAATCCGATCCCACAACGCGTTTATTATCGCACTTTCACGATACGGCGCGGCCTTGTGTGCAAAATAATTAGCCACGGCAATATTGGAAAGAAGCAATAATCCAAATAATAAATAATACAGCCTGTAATTTTTTATAAACGAAAGTGCATATCCAAAAAGAGCCGCAACCCCGAGTGCCGGAATCACCATATACCGGTGTGTGATTCCCATGGTCAACCGCGGCTCAAACAGCCAGTTGGGAATATAAAAAAGAAATATCCAAAAGAGTAATAAAAATATTTTTTTATTTCTCTTGAATGCAAAAACAGACAAACAAACAATACTCAATCCGGCAATCGCCCATAGACGGTTATAGACCCCGGTACTTGCATCTTCCGGGAACGGGATGAGCCATCCGAAAAAAAGATTTGCGATGGAATTGAAATAATTACCAAGGACATAGATATGTTGAAAGACGTAGGCCGGACTGAATAGATGTGTCACCAGTTGCGATCCGACGATGTTATGCCAAAAAAACGGAAACAAAAATATCGCAATGACAAGAACATACGGATAGATAAGAAGTATGGGAAATACTCTGAATGGATCAATGAGCAGTGCAAGACAAATATATAAATATGCAAGAATTTTATTACGGCGAACATAGTACGTGAGGCCAATCAGTAAAAAAAGCGATGCCCACAATACTACGTGTGCTGCCGGCCACCCCACCGCATCCATGCCGGCTACGGATACCGCATATAATACACCGGATACTTTTGCCCCACGGCGTGAATGAGTAAACTCACTAACGCATCGGGCGAGCGCCAGGGCGATAGCGACATGAAGCACAAATCCGAGAAGCTGCCATAGCACGGCACGCGTGCCGAAAAGCGGCGCAAACAGCATAAATTCAACCGGTGTTCCCGGGTGGAGCCAATCGGTAAGCTTCGAAATATTTGTTGTCGCCGCCCACAGAAGCCACCAGTCATCTTTCCAGAAGGTAAACGTGAAAACGCGCCAGTAACTCACAAGAGAAAGCAATGTAATAAGTACTACGTACATCAGAATAATGAGGTGTAGAGGGCAGCAAGTTTTTTCGCACCTATTCTTGCGTCGTGAACGGTCAACGCACGATGCCGGGCTTTTTTTGCATAAAAAATACGTTTATTTTTATTTAAAATAAATGACCGGATGGAAGCGGTAAGTGCGGGTACATCTCCCGGTTCAACAATAATTCCTGCGTCGCCGATATTTTCCGGTATCCCGCCTGTTCGTGTCGTGACGATTGGTAAACCCGATGCCTGTGCCTCCAACAGCGCCGTACAGTATTGCTCCTCATACGTTGGCGTCGGTTTACTGGGAGCAATAAATATATCTGCATCGCGATATTCATCCGGCATGTTTTCATACGATACTTTACGCCTTTCAATCCACGAAGGAATATGTTTTGCAAGACTGCCGTCACCAATCATTCTGAACACCGCATGATTTCGCAACGCGCGTGCCGCGTCAATAAAATCCAGCACTCCTTTTTCTTTTTCAAATCTCCCGGCAAAAAGGATGACTAATTTTTTATGATGAGGAAGGGCAGGAACAAACCGTTTTGTATCGATAAAATGAGATATCACCGTAATTTTTTTCGGGTCTGCGCCTTCAAGGATAAGAGCATCTTTCGTTTTATTAGTGAGGGCGATCATATGATCCAATTCTTTTCGCGCACGGGCTTTGAAAGCTTTCCTTCCCCAGATGCCTTCGTTATTAAACGGAATATTTTCCAAAACAGTGGCGATTACTTTTTTCACATACCGTTTCCGCTTGGCATTCAGGCATTGTTGTGTGTAATGAAAATACGTTTCAGCAGTATGCACAAGATCAAAGCCCTTGAGCCTGTTTTCCAAGCCAAATAAATAATGCGCATCAATAAATAATCTATTGAGAATCGGTCTCCCAAAAGATATGTCCATTGGCGAGAGTAATTTTGTCACAGGAAAAGCAAAACGATCATGAAAGCACGTAAGCGATCCGAATGCAGTGAGATCAAAACTCTTTGCCAATGGCTCGAAAAACTGCATTTCGTATTTATTCAGGAATTTTCCGCGGACAATAGCAATTTTCATAACTGGCCTACGTTAAAGAAATCCCGTACTATTCTATACCATTGAACGACTGCTGTGCCGGAAGGAGTGGCAACATCAGATGTGATTGGTATGGTCGGATGGAAAAAATATTGTTCCAGAATATCTCCGGAGAAATTTTCAACTACAACCGGTTCATAGGGGACGAGCTGTTTGTTTATTTCTACGGCTCTGTCATATTGCCAGAATTGTTTTTTTATTTGTTCGAGTTTAAAGTAGTTTACTGCAATACTCCAGGCAATTATAAAAATAAACCAATGCGGGTGCTTTTCTATCCACAGCGCTCCGGTAAAGGCCAAAAACGGGATAAAATAAAACAAAAAATATGCATTTTCCCAGGTGACGGTGGGCAGAACAAATATATTCATACACCCATACAAAAAGAAAAACCAGAGAACCGGAGTTTTTTTGGAAAAAAACCCTAAGAGCGATAGGGGCGAAAAATAAATAGCGAATCGCAAAAGAGTGATCAGTAAAAGCCGTAAAGGCCAAAACGGTAAATCCATAAGTGTCGCTGTATACCCGTGTACGCCGATGGCCTGTCGAAGCTCTCCAAATCCACCCTGCAAGAGATATACACATCCAATAAACACTCCCAGGCTCAGAACTGTTCCGGTCAAATATACGAGTATCGGTTTGGTCATTTTTTTATAAAAAAACAGCAGGGGTACGAATAAATACAAAACGCCCCAATCGAAGAAACCGGAAAAAAGAGTAAAGAAAAAGATGGCAAGAACGTAAGATAGTTTTTGGTTTTTCGAATACTTAATAACATAGTAAAAAACGCATAGATTAAAAAATAAACTTCCCTGCTCGAAAATGATATATTTCCAAAAAAACGTGGTCATCGGAAATATCGTCGCAAGCCCGGCTGCCCAAAGGCCCACCCGTTTATTCCAAACGAGTTTACCGATAAGGTAGATAAGGAAAATATCTCCGAGAGTAAACAAAAAATTCGTTACGTGAACCACCCAATTATGAAAACCAAAAATAATAAACGGCAGAGCGGTTAAAGGAAATATCAGAATCGGATGGTGGAGATAATACGGGATCGGCGTGGGGAGATGTTCTCCCGCATAATACGTCGGAATAAGCTTTAGATTAGTAAATCCGAAACGAAGGTAATTTTTTGCGGCAAGGGTAAGATAATTGTTATTTGCGTTGTATCCGCCGGCATACGGATCGTTTATACCCCATAGGGCAAGAACAAGACCTGCAATGAGTAAATATTTATAATACTTCATAGACCTTTTTTGCAAAATCAGACCAGAGATACTGCCGTTTTGCTTTTAGTTTTTTGACACGCAGGAGCGCGTGCACCGCTTGTTTCTCCGTATCAAATGCCATGCCATCTTTCCCAATTATTTCAGGAAGCGATCCCGTTTTTTTATACACAACGGGACATCCGCACGCCAAAGCCTCTACTGCCGGTAAACAAAACCCTTCCCACAGCGACGTTACCAAAAGCGCCCGCGCCCCGCGATAATACTCTGCCAATTCCCTATCGGAAATATATCCCGTTCTTTTTACTTCTTTTCCTATCGCCGGATCTTCCCAATAATTTCCGCCAACCAGCACAAGATCATACGGGGTTTCCTTGATTATCCGCATCGCAAGAGGTATATTTTTTATCCGTTTGAGTGCACCGACCATAAGCACGTATGGCCTTTTTTCGTGATGTTTTTTGCCTTGCCGAGAAAATCGCGGGTCCACGCCAGGGTATGCAACGACAATATTGCTTTTCCCTATTTCTTTTTTGGACGCTTCTGAAATAGTTACGATCGTGTCTGATTGCTCAATCAAATATTTTGTCTGATTTCGTAGTTTTTCAAGCGATTTGGGATACGCCTCCGGATATCGCAGAAACGCGAGGTCGTAGATAAACCCGATTTTTTTTGCGCTACAAAACGGCACCATTTGCGACAACCCTAAAAATACATCAACCGGATGCAGACGGAGTTCAATCGGCAGTGATATCCGGGACCAGCCGAATCGCGGACGCACCACAATATTTTTAAAATTAGTCCCGAATTGTTCCGTAATCGGCAAAAACGAATAAAGTCGGTATTCATTTTTGGTATCAATTTCGGCAAGTTCTTTGAGCAGATTGTAGGTCACGCGCCACACCCCGACTTTCAGTCGTTCATCCGTAATCGATAATGCCCCTGCGTCAACCCCAATGATCATAGATTGGTAATCACCCACAACATTTTTTTTACAATAAAAATAGGAAACAAATAAACCGGCCGGTGTTTTACAAAAAATAATAGCTCATTTTTAAAATAATCGATATACCACCGTATGCGCCCTTCTGTTTTCCGTGCCCCGCCGGTGGCTTCACGACGGTGATACACGAGTGCTTTTGGTTCGAAGATAATTTTATATCCCGCTTTTTTGGCCCGCAGCGATAAATCCGATTCAAACCGTAATGCGTTTCCGCAAAACCGCTCGTCAAACCCGCCCAATGCAAGAAACACATCTTTACTCCAACAGGTGTTTGCACCGATGACTGTATCCACTTCCTGACGGATAGTCGAGGAAAATCCGTCGGAAAACGATCCGATCCAGTCTACGCTCCCCGTATCCATTCGCTCCGGTTCTATCGGTTGTCCGTCCGTGATAACTCTTCCCACCGTCGCCGCCACACGCGTATCCTTAAAATTTTTCTCGTGATATTTCCAGAAATTTTTTGTTACCGTCACGTCATCGTCCAAGAACAATACCAAATCCTCTTTTGCATTTTTGACCCCGATATTCATCGCGTGCGGCGTACTTGGTTTTTGTAAAAAAACATAATTATCTATATATTTTTTATACGTTTTTTTATTATTCTCTCCCTGCTCAACCACGATAATTTCATTTTTTCTATCCAGCGACTTCAGAAGTCGCAACAAGCTTTTTTTCCGGTGATAAGTAGGAATAACGATGGATATCATAAGCTTTTAAAAAATTCCGCAAACTTCTTCGCCTGAATTTCAATATTAAACCGTTTCACAACTGTTTCCCGCGCATGTTTTCCCATCAATCGTAATTTTGCGCGGTTTTTATTCAGCATCCGGATATCTCGAGCCATTTTCTCGACATCTCCCTGTTTATACAAAAATCCATTATAACCATCTTTAATGACCTCCCAACACCCACCGATATCCGTTGCCAACACCGGTATTCCCATCGCCATAGCTTCGAGTATAGCCAGAGAAATCCCTTCATGATGATGCGTCGGGAACAAAAGAATGTCAATTTCTTTCAGATATTTCTTCACGTCCTCAACATATCCAGTAAACACCGCTGGTAGTTGTCTCATCATACTTCTTTTTTCCGGCCCATCCCCAATAACGAAGAATTCAATGTTGTCAATAGATGCGCGGCCGCGCATGTAATAACAACATACTCTTACAAAATCATCAGTACCTTTTTCTTTTGTTAGCGCACCCAAAAAACCGATCGTAAAATTTTTATATTTTATTTTTCTTATTTCTTGAGTTTTCACTCCGATATAAATAACCTCAACGAGGTTGCCTCCGTTTTTAGTCAAATCACTTTTCGTATCCTGGGAAACGGCAACAATCGTCGCATATCTGCTTGCTATTCTATATAACCATTTAATAATTCGTGACGCCTGTGAAACGAAAAACGGCCCGTGCTGAATCCAGACAACCTTTTTATGCAAAAGCCACGCAATAGGCGTCAAAAAGATCATCTCTGTCCTTGATTGAAAGCATACGAGGTCATAATGTATTAATGCGTTAATATATTTGTGGAGGACAAACGGCAATTGAAATAATATTTTCAATAACTGCTTCTTCGTTCCAACTTCCTCAAATAGCCAGGGAGTTACCGGCACATGTAGTTTTTCGGCAAGCAGCGTCTGGTTCGTCAAAAAATCTATCCGGAGTTTTTTATCCTTTCGCAACTGGGGAATCAACAGTGTATTATACCTCTCCGCACCACTAAATCCTCTACTCGAACGACAAAAAAGTATAAACATAATTTTGTCATTTTTTTATACAGCTTATTAGTATGCCCGGTGCTCTAAATTCAAGCATAATTTTTTTCCCAAAAATAAATTCCAATATTCTTCCTTTCCACCCTCTGCGCGTCTTGTTAATAACTCCTTCTATTTCCTCAATTAGGAATCCATTTTTTTTGACTAAATCTATTAAATCATTGAATGTAAAAAAATGAATATGTCCTCCATCATATTGACTAATATCCGTACTGGTTTTCGGGAATCTTCCCTTTAACAATAGCTCGTATAAATGATTAGAAAATCGAATATTTGGAGTAGCGATAATCAAAGTACCATTCTTTTTAAGAATGCGATGTATTTTTTCCAATAGAGCGTTTGGATTTTTGACATGCTCTATTACATCAAGACATGTTATTACATCAAAATAATTTGTTTTAAATGGAAAATCATCGTTATCTAGATCAACTAATTTAACCCTTAATCCTCTTTTAATTGATTTTTTGACCATTTCTCTAGAATTATCAACGCCATAGATATTTTTTACTCGGTCTGATATAAAATGGTTAATTATTCCATCTCCACAACCTACATCTAAAAGATTTTCGCAATCTTTTACAAATCGTGACGCTACTTCGACTCTTTCCCCTGGTTTAGGTATATATTCTTTCATAATTGAATACTTGCAATCTTCTCTATTTCTATTATTATATAATTAGAACCATTATTAAGATTTAATTCTATCATGAATCGCGATCTGCCTGTGATAGTAAGAATATTTTTTGTAATCATAGCATTAGCTATTGTATCCTCGCTTCATCCGTCAAAAATTTACGCTGATTTTGGATTTGTCAAACACTCTCAACCAATTTTTTCACCAGTCTCAAGTAATTGGGACACTCAACATGTACATAACCCTCACATAATAATAGAGAATGGTTTATACAAAATGTGGTATGAAGGCAATGGAGGACTAGGCTGGCGTATTGGATACGCAGAATCCACCGACGGAATTTCATTCCCTTCAAGAAGCACTTCGCCTATACTCACAACAACAACACCAACTGGTGAAGAACACGATATGTCAGACCCTTTTGTACTACGTCTAGAGACGAATATTTATAAATTATGGTGGACTTCATCTTTTACAGGATCATCTACTTTTTCAACTAGATTAGCTAACTTTGACGGCACTACTTGGACGAAATATCCAACAGCGGTGTTGACGGGGACGGCGGGAAAGTGGGATAGCGGAGGGACGTTGAGGGGTAAGTCGGTTATTTTTGACGGGACGACGTATCACATGTGGTACGCGGGAGTAGATGCGAGCAACATGTGGCATTCATGGCGCATCGGATACGCCACATCTCCTGACGGGGTTATTTGGACGAAACAAAATGGCGGGGAGCCGGTTGTCACGAAGACAGAAGATTGGGAATACAGCAACGTGAGCTACCCCTACGTACTTTTGCGTGACGGCGTGTACCATATGTGGTATGCCACCGGGCCGGAAGATCTTCCTGATGATATAGTCTATGCGTATTCATTCGATGGCATTCATTGGACAAAACCGGCGAACATGAATCCAGTAATCACCCGCAGCCCGGGTACATTCGACCAAAATCACACCGCTTCCCCATATATTCTTATTGACGGCGACCAGCTCAAAATGTGGTACTCAGGCTATAACGGCACCACCTGGCGAATCGGATACGCGACCGCCCCGCTTTCTGCTCTACCGACGCTTAAAAAAGTTGTCATTCTTCCTGGTCTTGGCGGGTCATGGAATAACGAGGCAATATGGAATTGCACGCTTGATCCGAATGTTGGCACATGGAGTCTTACCAATCTCGTTTTATCCGGTCATAAGATTGTCAGCGATCCCTACCAGCCTCTCGCGGATGAAATTGCAGGTAAAGGACGCACGCCATATAT
>Ga0315273_10000366_pt1 | contig 46259 bp, 43 predicted proteins | sample YL17G02_0_MG_FD_205753 | JGI IMG/M metagenome (GOLD analysis project Ga0315273, IMG submission 205753) | Sediment microbial communities from Yellowstone Lake, YNP, Wyoming, USA - YL17G02_0 | ecosystem: Environmental > Aquatic > Freshwater > Lake > Sediment | place: USA: Wyoming | collected...
CGGTTTCAACGAACCGGCTTTCTCCACCGCTTCCTGCCCATCCTGGGCTTCTCCCACGACCTTCATGTCCCGTTCGGTAGCCAGCAGCACGGTCAACCCTTTGCGCACGATGGCGTGGTCATCGGTGATCAAAACCCGGATCGGTCCTTTCAATTTCTCCTCCTTATAGCGGGGCCCGGAAGCTCACCTTCGTCCCGCGTCCAGGGCAGCTCTGCACTGTGAGCTCACCCCCGACCCTGCGCGCCCTCTCGGCCATTCCGGCCAGGCCGAGACCCCCGGAGGCCCGACCAGTGTCAGGATCAAATCCCTTCCCGTCGTCGTTCACCTCCAGAGCCGCTTCATCGGGACTCAGCGTGAGAACCACGGACACGCGGCGCGCGCAGGCGTGTTTGAGAACGTTGTTCAGCGCCTCGCGGGCCACGTGGTACAACTCCAGCTTCAGCGGGTCGCCGATCCGGGCCTCCCCCGTCACGCGAAAGTCGGCCTTCAGGCCGACCCGGCTCTCCACGGTATCCAGGCGCGACCGGATGGCATCCGCCAGCTCCGCCTTCTGCAGGTCGAGCGGCTTCAGCTCGAAGATCAGCAGACGCATCTCCTGAAGCGCCTCGCGGGCGGTGTCGCCGAGCTCGCGCAGCTGGTCGGCCGCCTTCTTCGACTTGCCGGCTTTCAGCATCCGGGCTGCCGCCTCGGCATACAGGGTCAGGCTGTAGAGCGACTGGGTCACCGAGTCGTGCAGCTCCTGGGCCAGGCGGTTGCGCTCCTCCAGGGCCGCCATTTGCTGTGCGCGGTCGTACAGGCGCGCATTATTCACCGCCATGCTGACCTCCTGCCCGATCGAGGCCAGGAGAGACAGCTCTTCGGGGTTCATGAAGCGCTCCTTGCGCGACCCGAGCACCATGGCCCCGAGCAGCCTCCCCTGGGCCACGAACGGCACGCTGATCCCGAAGGCGAGCCCCTCCTGCACCAGGGCTTGCCGAACCGGATCGAGGCGGTACTCGGAGGGCGTCCAGGCCAGCGGTCCGCCCGCCGGAAGCGCCTTCTCGATCATGCTCCCCCTCAGGGGCAGGTGTTCCACGAAGGGAAGGAACTTGGCGGAGAGGCCGCGGTGCGCCAGCAGGGTCAGAAGCGGGTCCTGACCCTCAGCCGTTTCCTCGTCCAGCCGGAAGGCGGCTCCCACCTCCAGACCCAGCGCGTCCCCGGTGGTATCGACGGCGTACTGGAACACTTCCCTCAGGTTGAGCGAGCGGTTCACCGCTGCGGCAATGGAGTTCAGGATTTCCAGCTCGCGCGTACGTTCGCTCACGCGCCTCTCCAGCGTCTGGTAGGCCTTCTGCAGCTCCGCCTCGGCCCGGCGCCTCTCGGCCAGCTCTTGCTGGAGGGAGGTGTGCAGCCGGGCGTTGTCCAGGGCAATGGAGGCCAGCTGGGCAAAGCGGATCATCTGGTCCAGCTCCTCCTGTTGGAAGGGAGGGGAACCGGGGGGGCGGGTAACGCCGATGATGCCCGTGACCTCGCTTCCCGACTTGAGAGGAACCCCCAAGGCGGGGCCCAGCGGGTGATCCGCGAAACTCACCGCTTGCCCATTCCAGCTGCGGTAGTCCTCCACCATTATCGGCTCTGCTGCTTGCCAGATCTTGCCTGCGAGCCCTTCGCCGCGGCGCAGCACCGAGCTCTGCAAGCCCGGAAAGGTCGAGGTGTAGTACCTGCGCTCAATCACCTCCCCGCCCGGCCGGGGAAGGTAGATGAAGGCGGAGTTGCCGCCCGCCAGCCCCTGGGCACGTTCGATCAGAGTCTCCAGAAGGGCCTCCAGATCGAGATTGCGCACGATACCAAGAGTGGTCTCGTGCAATGCAGCGAGGTATTCGCGCTCGCGGCGGCGCCGCACTCGCTGCCTGTCGCCCGATGGGGTTCCACCCCGTGCGGCGCGCCCCGGCGATCCGTTGTTTCGCTTCTGCTTGGCCATACCGTTGCCCTAGGAGGCTGGTTTCGGATGAATTATAGCACTTCCGCTTCCCTCCGCAACTAACACAAAAGTTCGATTCTTTGCTCCGCGCAATGTTGTAGGCACTTTGGCCGGAGAATGAAGCTTTTTAGCGATGTAAGTGGCCCTGGCCCGGCTTACTGTGGACACCATGAACGCCAGGAGGGAAAAAAGCTATGGAAGAAAAGTGGTTCGACCTGATCATCGCGACGGCTTTGCCCCTTGCTTTCCTGGTCCAACATCTGTGGAGCGAAGCCTCCTTCGCCAGGCGGGGCGTCGCACTCGGCGGACAGCCGCCGATTGACCGGCGGTTGTTTACCGCTTCCAAGTACCTGGCGATCGGGATCTGGTTTGCAGTTTCGCTGCAGAGCTGGGGCATCGGATGGCAGCCGTTCCCGGGTGTCCGGGTGCTGCGCAGTTTGTCCGGCGGCCTCTGGGTCTTCGGGTTCGGCCTCCTGTTCCTTGGTCGAATCAACCTGGGCGGTCATCTCAGGATGGGCCTCCCCAACGAGGCCACCCGCTTCCATCGCAACGGCGCGTACCGATTCACCAGAAACCCGATGTACACAGGCATCGACGCCACGATGATCGCCGCGATCCTTGCCGCGGGGGTGTTCGTCATCGCGGTTCACCACTGGATCATCCTCGTCGAGGAGCGCTGGCTGCTCGCAACCTTCGGGGAGGAATACGAGCGTTATCGGGACCGCGTCGGGCGCTACATGACCGTGCCTCTTGCCGTCCGCAGTCGAATGCGGGCGTTGTGGACGCTGCTCGGGATGGGCCACTGCGCCCCGACGATCATGAGCAGCTTCCTCCATGTCTGCGGCCGACGAAAGGCAGACTGGTTTGTGAGACTGGCGTCCGCCCTGCCGGGAGGCATCGGCAACACAGGAGGTGAATGCGGCGGGATCACGTCACCACTGATGCTGCTGGGCCTACGACACGGCCTCGGCAGCATCGAAGGAGGGCTGCCGCTCGTCTTCGAGCGTGGCCATGCCCACATGGAGGTTTTTCGCCGCCATCGCGGGACGCTGCTCTGCCGGGAGATCCGCAGGACGCCGCGGAGCATCCTGCCCTGCATCCGGACCATCGTGGATTCGGGGGCGCTCTGTGCCGACACCCTTTGCGGCGAGAGCCGTAAAGTCATTCCTTGCGAAGCGCGCGAGGCGTACTGCCGGCTGTACGCCGAATTCGCCCGTTGCGGCTTCCACTGCGCGCAGACGGTGCTGCGCAACCTTGATGGAGTGCTCTCCGCGCAATCGCGCCTGCTGGATGCCGGCAGCGCGTTTCTTGGCGGGACGTTGTTCGCGGGGATGACCTGCAGCGCGCTCACCGCCGGAGTCATGGCCCTGGGTCTGCGCATCGGGGAAATCGAGGGCAGCTGGTGGCGCGTTTTACGGATGGTTTTTCTTCTTCTGACAGGTGGGCCCGCTTTCGACGACAGCGTCAACAAGTTCAACAGATCCATGAACCGCGGCGGCGAGCTGGTGGCGTGGTTCGCTGCGCAGTTCAGCAGCACGCAGTGCAGGGCGGTCACGGGAGCGGATTTCTCCTCGACCGCAGAGGTCGAGGCGTATCTCCAGGGCAGCGGGATCACCAAGTGCCAGCTGATCGCGCAGAAGGTCGCCGACCATGTGCAGCTCATGCTGGAGGAGGGATCAGCGGGGAACCAGGCGCGCGCTTGAACCGCGCTGTTCGACCAAACCGACCATCGGTCCCTGATTCAATACTACCTTGTCGGGTCTACTGCAATAGCTATCGAGTCCGACCCGGCGGAGCGGCCTTTTTCGCTCGTAGAGTTACCCATAGACGTATCCAACGAGTACTTTTAAGGAGCCTATCTGTAAGTCTTGCCCGGAAGAGGACTTGAACCTCCACACCATTGCTGGCACTAGACCCTGAAACAGGTCTCCGGTACTTCCCACTTCATGGCTATTCAGAGCCAAGTGTGTCTAATTATAGCTCAGCATTGCGACTATGTAAACAATACCCAATCACACAATGCCTCTGTGTAGCAGCGTGAAGCTCTTGGCATGCTACATTTGTGCTACTCGAAAAAAAGCCAGAAAACTACGGCAAGCGGCGTTCCGATGCACATTCCTCACCCCTTTGTTGGCAATCTGAATGGAATTATCGGGGCGCATGGTCGTTTCTCGGTGGTCCCAACCTGGGAGAGTGGTTTTTGCATTCTCCACGTGCGCCCGCATGGTCCGCTCCATGAGACGCCAGACCATGAGGGTGATGATCAGCACCATGCCGAGGGCGTCGATCCGCGACGGGGTCTTGAGGAAGAGATCGTTGACCACGAGCGGATCCTTGAGGAAGGCGAAGTCGCTCTCGACACCGTATTGCCCCTTGTATGTCCGAAGTAACCTCGCGGCGTCCAACGCGCCCTGCCCTTCGGTTGGCACGTTGGAGAGCAGAACAAAACAACCCGCCAGACTTCTTTCCCGAGCCACGCCGGCGGTGTCTTCGGCCAGTTCCCAGGAAAGCTCATACCGGGTGTTCATGGGTGCCAGGCCGTTCGCCGGCGGACGGCCCCGTCGGCGGACTTTTACGGGACGGACTGCGGCCGTGACGGTATGCAGCCTATTCGAAAGCTTCTCCACCCGCGCCGCCGCCGTCTGGGCATCGGCCTCGCAAAAGTAGACCTTTTGCAGGCCGCCGAGTGCGGTGTTGACCGATTTCGCCGATTCGGCGATGGCTTTGTCCAGCTTCTTCTGACGTCGTTTGTCATGGGAACTGGAATGGACGACCACGGCCCGGTAGGTATTCCCGTAGAGGACCACCGAAGTCTCGAACGCCCTGTATTCGGCGCTGGGCCGAGCCGAACCGGCGGTGTTTTCCGCCAAGGGTCCGATGTCGACCCAGACTCCCGCCTCGACGGCTGCGGCGATGGCCCGGCCGCATTCGGAGTAGATGGCCGGCAGGCGCGAAACGAAACGGTTCGCTCCGATGGCGTTCAGATTCTTCTCCGTCACCATGGCAGCATCGGCCACGTAGACGAACGCGCCAGGTCCCAGGCCATGGCGGGCCATGATCGAACCGATGCGGGAAAGAATCTGGTTGTTCGACGTCTTGTCCGAGGAGTTGCCGTCCAGCGTCCTTCCGAAGATGGGCACGCCACGGTCTACGCATAGCAGTTCGGTCATGAACTGTTTGAGTTCCGGGAGGTGGTCCTTGCTGTGCCCATGAGTGACCCGAGGCCCCGGCGGGGGCTGTTCCAACTCGCAGGCGCGGTAGTCGCCCCAGACGCTCGTTGACGTGGTGTCGTAACTGGGAACGGTCGTGTCGAGACGGAAGGCGGAGGTGGCTCGAATGCCCAATTCCGTCACGATCTACGACGTCCCCGCCGCGAACAGGGCGTCGAGGGATCGCGCCAGATGGGTGTCGTTGAACGCGTGGGCCGGGACGGATTCGCCCAGGAGCAGCTCCACGTCCTGGTCGACCAGTTTGACCAAACCGAGGCGACGGCAGTACGCGGCGGCCACCGGCAGGTGCCCGTGGTTGAAAATATCCGTCCCGGCAAGCGCCTCGAAACCGGGGGGCGGCGAATCAAGGACTTTCCTATTCATTCTCCTTCATCAGAGCCAGGTTTAGTTGCGTGATTCGATCGACGATCTCCCGCAGTCTGCTATACTGGGCCAGTCCCTCTCTGGCAGCCTCCACCTGCGAGTTGGCCACGTACTTCTGGCGTTGGCGGCCGGTCTCGTTGACCACCAGATAATAGCGTGGCCCGTGGCGCTCTCCGCGTCGACATTTGCAGTCCGGTCGTGAACACACCGAATAGCGCTCCACCCATGAGCCGTGCAACAGGCGCGACAGCGTGGCCAGTTCTGCGAGAAGCCTGGCGCGCTCTTCCCGAAGTTTTTTCCCGCTATTGCTTGACATGCCGACAATATAGCCCATATAGTATGCGCTATACAAGTGGAGACAAAAAACTACCAACGCGGGTAAATTCAGAAGAAATCACGCAAAAAGGGTGAGGAATGTGGGGTTTCGCATGGCAACGATGTCCTGCCAGGGTATGTCGGGATATAGTTTCCGGAACTCTGCGGAGACTCCCGCGGCTGCTTCACCGACGATCTCGATAGATTTTACGATTGAGAGGGCAAGCATGCGGTCGGTCTCAAGATCACCGCGCGACTTCCCCTTGGCAAATGACAATGCTTCTCCAGCTGAATCCAGCATGTGCCGGACGCGGATGATATCATCCTTCCGCATATTGTTCTAATGCCGAGGAAAGCACTTCATCACGGAAATACCGGCTCAAATCGGCGGGTGTTCTCAGGTCAATTTTTCGGTCGATAATAGCGGCCAATTCGCGCTCAAGTGCAGCCATCCGTAACAAGCCTACAATCTGTCCAGGTTTGAACTCCACCAGTACGTCAACGTCGCTTTCCTCTCCGAAACTGTCTCCCAATACCGATCCGAAAAGCGAAAGTCTCTTGATGTGATTTTTTCTGCAGAATGCGGAGATCCGTTTTTTGGATATATTTATCTTACTCGTTATCCCCATATCCGCACACCAGCAATAATCATAAAGTCTACAACGGGTGGTAACGGAAGGCAAGGCATGTGCTATTGATACATCGTTCTGCCGCTGCACGGGATCCGGGTGCCGGCAGTGTCCGCCATGGCCTCCGCCGGCAGGTTCATTCCGGCCTTCTCGACCAGAGCCCGCGAAGCCCTCTCTTGAGTACATCGCCCGACCCCCTATCACTCGAGGTCGCCTACAGCCCCATTTCCTGGTTGATCAAGACGATGTGAATTCGCCCTGTTGGATAGGATTTCTCGGTGATCGTCCAATTGTTACAGATGCGGTCGGCGCTGATGCAGTCGGAACAGAACGAGGTTTTGACGCAGGGCGTCCCGAGTGCAAAGCGTATCGCGTTCTGGGAAGCGGCCAGGTTTCTGATTCGGTCCATGGCCGCTTCGAGGTCGGGTACAATCTTGTTCCGTCCCACCATGATCACCACGTGCCGGGGGCCGAAGGTGATACCTGCCACGCGGTTGCCGATCATGTCCAGATTCACCAACAGCCCGGTCCGGGTCACCGCGTTGGAACCAGTCAGAAAAAGGTCCACCGTCAGGGCCTGCCTGCGTCTCTCGTACAACGGCTCCTCCGACTGGGTCTCGTCAAAGGTGTCCAGGACACCGTCTTGACCTCCAGGCAGGGCAGAATGACCGAGAGCACCATCTCCCGGGCCTGTTCTGGGCTCTCAACTATGGTCGCAGCGAAATTGTTGGCTCGCAGGGCCTTTCGGCAATCCTCCAGTCTGATCTGCCAGAAGTCGGGATCTGCGTGGGTCATCTCTCTTCCTCCGGATTGGCAGTGGTATCCATGGTCATCGTGATGTCTCCTGCAACGAGTCGGCCCGGAAGACGTACAGCAGTGGCAACACGGACTGGTCCGCGCTGACGATAGAGTGGGGCGCGCCGCTGGCGCGGGGGCCCGCCCACTCGGCTCTGAGCCGGTGCGGATCGACCTGCTCACTTCGATTGCCGGCTGCACCTTCGAGGAAATCTGGGACAACAGAACCACCGCCCGCTACGGCTCCGTCGAAGCCTTGTTCATCGGTAAACGGGAGCTGGTAAATGCCAAGCGTGCCAGTGGCCGCGCCCAGGACCTGGCGGACCCCGAGCTGCTGGAAGGCGGGGGTTGAACTAGCCGGCAGCGCCGCTACCGGGTACGGGACGCGTCCAGGAAGAGGGTGACCGTGGTCCAGGCCAGCTCCCTGCCCGCCAGCTGGGCGAGCGCCAGCGCGCGCAGGCGAGCCGCCTCCTCCGCTGGCAGGCCCAGGCGGCTGCCGTAGTTGCCCCGCTCCCCGCGGCCGGAAGGCTCTCCCAGCCACCGCTCCACGTCCTCGGCCCGGACGAGGCGTGGCCCGGTATGGGCCTCCAGGGACGCGCCGACCGCCTCCAGTCCGGCCTCCCCGGCGGCGCGGGGGTAGTCCTCGGAGTCCCAGGCGGTCAGCGGATCGTCGGGATCGGCGTACACCCGCTCCTCGGCCTCCCGCAGCCGGTGCGCGAACTCCGCCGTCTCACCGCTCAGGTCCAGCAGGGCGCTCAGGCGCGTGCCCCGGGCGGGCAGCACCTCGGCCAGCGAGAGCCGTCCGCCGGGGGCCAGCAGCCCGGCCAGCAGGCGCAGGCAGCCCGGCTTGTCCGGCTCGCGGGCCAGCACGCCGCGGCCGACAATCGCATCGAAGCGCACCGCCGCGAAGCCGGCCTGCTCCAGCAGCTCCGGCAGTCGGGTGAGTGGCCCGGCCAGCACGTGGGGCCGCTCCAGCTCCGGCAGGGTCTGCGCGCGCGCGGCCAGCAGCTCCGCCTCCCGCTCGTCGCGGGTCAGGGCCCACACCCCGCCCTCCGGCACCCGGCGCACGGCTTCCCAGGCGAGCAGCCCGTCGCCCGCGTTCAGAACCAGAACCCGATGGTGGCGCTGGAGGTCCAGTGCGCCGAAGATCCGCTCGCGCTCCGCGGAAAGACGCTCCCCGGCGCTGGTCACCGCGCGCTCCAGCCACAGGTCGCGCGCCTTCTCTCCCCGGGCGAAGGTCAACACCTCCCGGGGGCGGCTCTCCGCCTCCAGCATGGCGGCCAGCTGCGCCTCGCGCCGGCGCTCCACCTCGGCCCGGACCCGCGCCTCCGCGCCCTCCGCCGTGGGCTGGTAGAACACTCGTCCCTGCAGGCGGTCCGGCAGGTACTGCTGGGCCACCCAGTGCTCCCGGTAGGCGTGCGGGTACAGGTAACCCTCCCCGTGCCCGAAGCCCTCCGCGTCGCGGCTGGCATCCCGCAGGTGGCTGGGCACCTCCCCGGCCTGCTCCTTCTCCACCACCGCCAGGGCGTCGAAGAAGGCCAGGGAGCTGTTGGACTTGGGGGCGGTGGCCAGGTACAGCGCCGCCTGGGCCAGGTGGAAGCGCCCCTCCGGCAGGCCCACCCGGTCGAAGGCCGCGGCGGCCGCTTCGGCCACCCCCAGGGCCTGCGGGTCGGCGAGGCCCACGTCCTCAGAGGCGAAGATCAGCATGCGCCGGAACAGGAAACGCGGGTCCTCCCCGGCGTAGACCATGCGCGCCAGCCAGTACAGGGCGGCGTCGGGATCCGAGCCGCGCAGGCTCTTGATAAAGGCGCTGATGGTGTCGAAGTGGTAGTCCCCCTCCTTGTCGTAGAGCACGACCCGGCGCTGGATGCTCTCCTCGGCGATGGCCAGCGTGATCCGTATGGGCTCCCCCGGCGGTGGGGGGAAGCGGGCCGGGGTGGTCTCCACGGCCAGCTCCAGGGCATTCAACAGGGTGCGGGCGTCCCCACCGGACACATCCACCAGGTGCGCCAGGGCCTGCGGCTCGACGGACACCTCGTAGGCCCCATAGCCGCGCTCCGGGTCCCGCAGCGTGCGCTCCGCGATCGCCTGCAGGTCCGCACTGGTGAGGGGCTTGAGCTGGAAGATCCGGGAGCGGCTGACCAGAGCGGGGTTCACCTCGAAGAAGGGGTTCTCGGTGGTGGCCCCGATCAGGACCACGGTGCCGTTCTCCACCCAGGGCAGCAGGGCGTCCTGCTGGGCCTTGTTCCAGCGATGCACCTCGTCCACGAACAGGGTCGTGCGCCGCTCGTGGTGCTTGCGGCGGCTGTCGGCCTCGGCGGTGGCCTCACGGATCTCCTTGACCCCGGCCAGCACGGCGTTGATGCTCACGAAGTGACTCGCGGTCGTGTTGGCGATGACCCGCGCCAGGGTGGTCTTGCCGGTGCCCGGCGGGCCGTAGAAGATCAGCGAGGCGAGCTGGTCGGCCTGGATGGCGCGGCGCAGCAGGCGCCCCGGGCCCAGGATGTGCTCCTGCCCCACGAACTCCTCGACGGTCCTGGGCCGCATCCTGGCCGCCAGGGGCTCGCCGCGCTGCCCGGCCGCGTCGAACAGGTCCCTGTCCATATTCGCCCGCGCCAGCATAGCCGATCTGCCCTTCCCGTGCTATCCTGCCCTCCCATGAACTCGCGCACCGCACGCATCGGCCTCCTGATCCTGGCGCTGCTCCTGGCCGCCGGCGGCGCCTCCACCCAAGCAGCGGACTCCGCGGAGGACTCGCAGCCCGCGTTCCGCGCGGGCCCGGTTGCGGAGCCTGACCCCTCCCCCCCTCCCGCCGCGGCGTTGAGCATTCCCAAGGCCCTGCTGCTCGGGGCGGTGGAAGGCATCACCGAGTATTTGCCCGTCAGCTCCACCGGGCATCTGCTCGTCATCGGCCGGCTTCTCGGCCTGTGGCAGAACGCGCAGGCGAAGGCCGCCGCGGATGCCTACGCCGTGTGCATCCAGTTGGGCGCCATCCTCGCCGTATTCGTGATCTCCTTCCCTTGGATCCGCCGGATGGTGCGCGGCCTTTTCGGCAGGGATGCAGGCGGACTGCGGCTCCTCGGCTGCCTGGTCGTGGCCTTCGTCCCCGCCGCTCTCGTAGGCCTGTTCCTGGAAGGGCGGATCAAGCAGGTCCTTTTCACCGTGCCGGCGGTGGCCGCCGCCTGGGTGGTCGGCGGGCTGTTCATCCTGCTAGTCCTGCGCAAGCCGGGTTCCGCGGGGGGCCAAACGCTGGAGGACCTGCGGTGGGACAAGGCCCTCGCCATCGGCCTGGCCCAGGTCCTGGCCCTGTGGCCCGGGGTGAGCCGGAGCCTGGCCACCATGGCTGCAGGCATCCTCCTGGGCTTTAGCGTGCCGGCCGCGGTGGAGTTCAGCTTCCTTTTGGGACTGGTGACCCTGGGCGCGGCCACAATCTACGAAGGGGTGACCAAGGGCCGCGACATAGTGGCCCTGTTCGGCTGGGTGAGCCCCGCCATCGGGTTGGTCGCAGCCGCAGTCACCGCTTTCGTCGCGGTGCGCTGGATGGTGGCCTACCTCGGTAAGAGGAGCCCGGCGGTCTTCGGCTGGTACCGGATCGGTATCGGCGCCGCGGCGGCCGTCCTGCTCGCCGTCGGGGTGCTGTAGGCCCACCGGCCATGGCCCACTTCGAGCTCACCCTGCCCGAGGAGCGCCCGTGACCGAGCGACTGTACTACCGGGACCCGGACCTGGTGCGCTTCGAGGCCCGCCTGGTGAGCCAGGAGCGCCTGGAGGGCGCGGGACCGGCGCGCTGGGCCGCGGTCCTGGATAACACGGCCTTCTACCCCGAGGGCGGGGGCCAGCCCGCGGACCAGGGTACCCTGGGCGGGGTTCCGGTGCAGGACGTGCAGGACCGCGAGGGGGAGGTGCTGCACCTTCTGGCCGCGCCGCTGACCGCCGAGCCGGGGACCGCCGTGTCCGGAGAGGTGGACGCCGGACGCCGGGCGGATTTCCGGCGGCAGCACACCGGCCAGCATGTTCTGTCTGCCGCCCTGCTCACGGCCGCCGGGGCGCGCACCGTGTCCGCCAACCTGGGCGAGGAGGTCACCTCGGTGGAGCTCGACGCCCCCGCGCTGAGCGTGGATGCCCTCGGCGCCGCCGAGGACCTAGCCAACCGCATCGTGAACGCCAACCACCCGGTGCTCGTGCACTGGGTGAGCCCCGAAGAGGCGGCCCGCTTCCCGCTGCGCAAGCCCCCGCCGCCGGGCCGGGTGCGCCTGCGCATCGTGGAGATCCCCGGCGTGGACGCCAGCGCCTGCGGCGGACTGCACGTGGCCTCCACCGGCGAGGTGGGGCTGATCCGCTGCGCCGGCCAGGAAAGGATCCGCGGCCGGGTGCGCTTACTATGGAAGATCGGCGAGCGGGCCTGGCGCGATCTGCGCGAGCGGGACGGCATGTTGGCCGAGCTGGCGCGCGAGCTCACCTGCGGTCTGCAGAACCTGCCGGCCTCCGTGCGCTCCCTGAAGGCGCGCTTGAAATCCCAGGAGCTGGCCGCGGCCCGCACGGACGGAAGGCTCGCGGGGCTGCTGGCCGAGCGCCTGCTGGCAGAGGCCGTGGAGGCGCGCCCCGGCGGGCCCCGGCTGGTCTGCGACTGCCTGGAGGGCGAGAGCTCGGGGGTGCTCCCGGCGCTGTTCCGGGCGCTGGCCGCCGCCCCGCGCACCGTGGTGTGCCTGGGGAGCCTGCCCGCCCCCGGCGCGGAAAGCGGCCTGTCGTGGGTGATGGGCACGAGCGAAGACCTGGACCTGCCGCTGGGCAGCCTCGTCCCGCCGCTTCTGGCCCTCATCGACGGCAAGGGCGGGGGGCGGGGACACCGCTGGCAGGGTACGGCGCGCCGCGCGGAGGGCTGGCCCGAGCTGTGCGCCGCGCTGACCCGCCTGCTGCGCGAAGCGACGGCCTAAGGCGGGACTTTAGAGCCCGCTTTCGTTCATCGTGTACAGCAGGATCCCCGCGGCCACGGACACATTGAGCGAGTCCGCCCCGGCGCGCATGGGGATGCGCAGCAGCAGGTCGCAGCCGCCGGCCCAGGGCTCCGGCAGCCCCTCGGCCTCCTCCCCGAGCACCAGCGCCACCGGCCCCTCGCGGCGCCACGCTGCCAGCGGCACGGCTTGCGGCGCGGGGGAGGCGCCCGCCAGTCGGAAGCCCGCCGCGCGCAGCCGCTCCAGGTCGGCGCTCTCCTCCTCCAGCCGCAGGAAAGGCAGACGGAAGGCGGCGCCCATCGAAACCTTCAAGGCCCGGCGGGACAGCGGATCGCAGCAGCTGCGGCCCACGGCCAGCGCGTCGGCCCCCAGCGCGGCGCAGGAGCGCACGACGGAGCCCAGGTTGTACTCGCCGGTAAGCCGGGGGCAGATCACCAGGGTTTCCGGTCCACGGGCGAGCCGCCCGGCCGCAGCGAGCCAGGAGGAAAGCGAGGGGAACACCGGACGGCGCGCCGCGGCCAGCACCCCCCGGTGGAAGGGGAACCCGGCCGTCCGGGCCAGCTCCTCCTCCGCGGCACTCAGCACCGGGCAGCGCTCCGCGGCCAAGCGCCGGAAGTGCTCGGCGAAGCGGGGCGCGCACAGCACGGACAGGACCTCCCAGCCGCTGGCCAGGAGACGTTCCACCAGCCAGCGCCCCTCGGCGATGAGCAGCCCCTCCCGCCGCAGATCCCGGTCCCTCAGGTCGCGATACAGCCCCAGCTCCATGCTCGTTCCCCGCGCCGATTGTAGCAGAGCCCATCGATCTTGACACGCCGCAGTAGTGGGTTGACACGCCGCCGGAGGCGGGCCTAAGGTGCAGGCAGTGACGACGCTGACGCGCTCCTGCGGGCTGCTCCTGCACCCCACCTCGCTTCCCGGCCGCTTCGGGATCGGCGGCCTGGGCGCGGAAGCCCGCCGCTTCGTCGAGTTCCTGGCCGCTGGCCGGCAATCGCTGTGGCAGGTGCTCCCGCTGGGCCCCACCGGCTACGGCGACTCCCCCTACCAGAGCTTCTCCGCGTTCGCCGGCAACCCCCTGCTCATCGACCCGGAGCTGCTGGTCGAGGACGGCCTGCTGGCCGCTTCCGAGTTGAGCGACCCGCCCGCTTTCCCGCAGGACCGGGTCGACTACGGCGCGGTCATCCCCTACCGGGCCGCGCTGCTGGACTCCGCCTGGCGGCGCTGGAGCGCCGGGGCGGGGGAGCGGGCGGGCTTTGAAGCCTTCCGCGAGGCCGCCGGCTCCTGGCTCCCGGACTTCGCCTTGTTCATGGCCCTGAAGCGCCGCTTCGGGGAGCGCGGATTGCACGTGTGGAACCGCTGGCCCGTCGAGCTGGCCCGGCGCGAACCGTCGGCCCTCCAGCGGGCGCGCCGGGAGCTGGCGCAGGAGATCGGCGCCGAGGAGCTCCAGCAGTTCCTCTTCTTCCGCCAGTGGGGCGCGCTCAAGGGCCTGGCCGCGGAGAAGGGAATCCGCCTGATCGGCGACATCCCGATCTTCGTGGCCCACGACAGCGCGGACGTGTGGGCCCACCAGGAGCTATTCCGCCTCACCGCCGCAGGGGAGCCGGAGGTGGTGGCCGGCGTGCCCCCGGACTACTTCAGCGCCACCGGGCAGCTGTGGGGCAACCCCCTCTACGACTGGCAGCGCCTGGCAGCCACCGGCTACCGCTGGTGGCTACAGCGCGCGCGCGCGACCCTCGCCCTGGTGGACCTGGTGCGCCTCGACCACTTCCGCGGCTTCCAGGCCTGCTGGGCGGTGCCGGCGGGCGAGCCCACCGCCGAGCGCGGGCGCTGGGTCAAGGGCCCTGGGGCCGACTTCCTGCGCGCGCTGCGCGGGGAACTGGGCGGCCTGCCTCTCATCGCCGAGGACCTGGGGGTGATCACCCCCACCGTGGAGAGGCTGAGGGACCGCTTCGGCCTGCCGGGGATGAAGGTGCTGCAGTTCGCCTTCGACGGCATGAGCGCCAACCCCTTCCTGCCGCACAACTACGGTGAGCGCTGCGTAGTCTACACGGGGACGCACGACAACGACACGACCCTGGGGTGGTATCGCGGGGAGAGCGAGAAGACGCACGACCAGGTGCGCCGTTACCTGGCCCGCGACGGGCAGGACGTCGGCTGGGACCTGGTGCGCCTGGCCTACGCCTGCGTGGCGGCCATGGCCGTGGTGCCCCTGCAGGACGTGATGAAGCTGGGAAGCCAGGCGCGCATGAACTACCCTAGCAGGGCGGAGGGCAACTGGCAGTGGCGCTTCACCCCGCCTATGCTCAACGAGGAGATCGGCGGCCGCCTGCGGGAATTGGCCCTGATGTACGGGCGCTGCGAGCCCGAGGAGCCGGAAGCGCCTCACGCCGCAGAGCTTCGCTGCTGCAATAGCAGTAGCGGGTTCGGCGAGAGCCTCACGCCGCAGTAGCGGGTTCGGCGAGAGCCTCACGCCGCAGTAGCGGGTTCGGCGAGAGCCTCACCCCTTGCGCTTCGGGCTGATATCCGGCATGATGACTTATATAAGCGGAGGTGCATGATGCGTGAGAAGGTCGAGGAAGCATTGAAATCAATCCGGCCGGGCCTGCAGGCCGATGGCGGAGACGTGGAGCTCGTGGAGGTGACCGAGGAGGGCGTGGTCAAGGTGCGCCTGAAGGGCGCCTGCGGCAGCTGCCCCATGTCACAGCTCACCCTCAAGCAGGGGATCGAGCGTCGCCTGAAGGCCTCCATCCCGGAGGTTACGAGCGTGGAGTCGGTGCCTCAGCAGCGCTGAGCCCGCGGCTGCAACGCCCTACGGCCCGGACCCTGTCCGGGCTTTTTTTTCCGGCGCCGCGGTCGACCTTCCGTAGGACATGCCGGCCTGAGCCCGGCCTGGTCCGCTATCCCCGGCCCGGCACGACCGCGATGCGCTCCTGTCGGCCGGCGCGCAGCAACCGCACCTCCACCGCCGTGCCCGCCGGCCACTTGGTGAGCAGGCGGTGCAGGTCGTCCACGGTCGCCACCAGGGAGTCGCCCAGCGCGTAGATCAGGTCCCCGCGCAGCAGGCCGGCGCCGGCCGCAGGGCCTCCCGGCTCCACGGCCGCCACCTCCACCACCGAGGGGGAGCGCAGGTCCAGGCGGTGCTGGAGGCGCCGGTTCACCGGCCGGGGCTGGGTGCCGATACCCAGGTAGGCCCTGCGCACCTTGCCGTGCATGACCAGCTCGCTCACCACCCAGCGGCCCGTGTCGATGGGCACGGCGAAGCTGATCCCCTGGGCCATGTGGATCATGGCCGTGTTGATGCCGATCACCCGGCCCCGGCTGTCCACCAGCGGACCTCCCGAGTTGCCGGGGTTCAGGGCCACGTCCGTCTGGATGACGTTGTCGATGAGCCGCCCCGACTGGCTACGCAGCGAGCGCCCCAGGGCGGAGATCACCCCGGCGGACACCGTGCTCTGGAACCCCAGGGGGTTGCCGATGGCGATCACCAGCTGGCCCACGCGCAGAGCCTCGGAGTCGCCCAGCTCTACCGCCGGCAGGCCGCCGTCGGCGATGCGGATCACCGCCAGGTCAGTAGCCGGGTCCGTGCCGATGACCTGGGCGGCGAAGGCTCTGCCGTCGGTCAGCACGACCTCCAGCTCGGCGCTGTCCTCCACCACGTGGTTGTTGGTCAGCACGAAGCCGTCCGGCGTCAGGATGACCCCCGAGCCGGCCCCCTCGGCCCCGTTGCGGCCGGCCTGCTTGCGTACGCCGATGGCCACCACCGAAGGCCCCACCTTCTCGGCCACCCCCATCACCGCCCGCGAGTAGGCGTCTAGCAGCTCGGTGTCGGCGGCCGTCGGCCCCCCGGCTGCCGGCGCCCGCTCGGAGCGCCCTGAACTCTCGCCTCCGTTCCCCCCGTTGCCGCCAGGAACCGAGTGCAGAGTGTACAACAGGTCCTCGATCGGATTGCGCGCATGCTTGTCCACGATATACAAGGTACTCACGCTCCACCCCTGCTTCCAAGCCTTCGGCCGCCGGCGGCACGCCTTGCGCCGGCGTCCGCACGCGAGTACAGTGGACGCCATGGAAGCGCTCAGGAAGTGCCTCGAGGCTCTGGAGGCGGGCCACGACGTGGTGCTGGTGACGGTGCTGGTGGCCGGCGCCGGGACCCCGGGCAAGGAGGGGTTCAAGCTTGTGGTGGCCGACGACGGCTTCACCTTCGGCACCGTGGGGGGAGGGGCCCTGGAGCACCGGGCGCTGGCCGACGCCCGCGAAGCCCTGGCCGCTCGCCGTGGCGCGCTCACCAACTACGATTTAAGCGCCCTGGGCATGGCCTGCGGCGGGCAAGCCACCCTGGCCTTCGAATTTCTACCGGGCGCGCGTTCCTTCGTCCTGTTCGGGGGCGGCCACCTGGGCCGCGCCCTGGCGCCGATCCTGGAGTCCCTGGGCTTCCGAGTTACGGTGTACGACTGCCGGCCCGAGGTGCGCGCGGCGCTGGAGACCGCCCCGGGGCGCCGCGTGGTCATCGGCGAGTACGCGGACCTCTCCGGGCTCCGGGGCGAGCTGGAGGGCGCCGAGTTCTGCTTCATCGCCACGCACGGACACCTCCACGACTACGCCGTGCTGCGGCAGGTACTGGCCGCTCCCGGCCGCCGGCGCTACATCGGGCTGATCGGCTCGCGGGCCAAGGTGCGCACGACCCGTGAGCGCCTGGCCCGGGACGGGCTCGCCGTGCCGGATTGCCTGTACGCCCCGGTGGGCCTGGCCATCGGCGCCCAGAGCCCGGCGGAGATCGCCGTGGCCGTGGCCGCCGAGGTCGTAGCGGTGCTCCGCGGCGTCCAGGCCCCGAGCCTGCGCGAGCGGTGACGCTGTTCCAGGCGCCCGTCGCGGGGGCGCGACTCCAGCTCGCGGCGCTCACCACCTTCGGGCTGGAGGCCCTGGCTGCCGGCGAGCTCCGGGGCCTGGGCTTCCCCGACCCCGTGGTCGAAAACGGCCGGGTGCGCTTCGGCGGAGGCCTGGCCGAGCTGGCGCGGGCCAGCCTCTGGCTGCGCACGGCCGACCGCGTCGTGCTGCGGCTGGCGGAGTTCCAGGCTGAGGACTTCGACGCGCTGTACCAGGGGGTGCAGGCCGTGCGCTGGGAGGACTTCCTCCCGGAGAACGCCCGCCTCGCGGTGGCCGCCCGCAGCCTGCACTCCCGGCTCTCGGCTGTGCCTGCCTGCCAGGCCACGGTGAAGAAGGGCATCGTGCAGGCCCTGCGCCGCCGCTACCGCCGGGAGCGCTTCCCGGAAGACGGGCCGGAGTATTCGGTGGAGCTGGCCCTGAACCGGGACCTGGCCGTGCTCAGCCTGGACACCACGGGCGAGGGGCTTCACCGCCGCGGCTACCGCCGGCGGGCGGGCCAGGCGCCGCTGCGCGAGACCCTGGCGGCGGCGCTGGTGCTGCTCTCCCGCTGGGAGCCGTCCCGCCCGCTGGCCGACCCGTTCTGCGGCTCGGGCACCATCGCCATCGAGGCCGCCCAGCTCGGCCTGGGCCTGGCGCCGGGGCGCGCCCGCCGCTTCGCCGCGGAGTCCTGGCCGCACGTGCCGCAGAGCGTCTGGCGCGAGGCCCGGGCCCAGGTCCGCGAGCGGGAAGCCGGAGCGCGCTCCACAGCCCTGAACATTCGGGCAGCGGACAGGGACGACGGAATCGTACGGGTCGCGCGCGAAAACGCCCGCACCGCAGGGGTGCTGGAGGCCGTGCGCTTCGATGTCCAGGCCGCCGAGGAGTTCCGCTGCGGGGAGCGCTTCGGCTGCCTGATCTGCAACCCCCCCTACGGGGAGCGCTCCGGGGAGGCAAGCCAAGTGGAGGAGCTGTACCGCAGGCTGGGCAGGACCTTCTCCCGGCTTCCGGACTGGTCGGTGTTCGTGCTCACCGGCCACCCCGGCTTCGAGCGGCTGTACGGGCGCAGAGCCGACCGCAACCGCAAGCTGTATAACGGCAACCTCAAGACCTACCTGTACCAGTACTTCGGCCCCCTGCCGCCGGGGGCTTTGCCCCCGGGGCTTCCGCCCCCGAGCCCCCCAAGATAAGCCGGTCGATTCCGCTTTCCTTCCCACCGCGCGCCTGGCTACATTGGGCCAGAGAAGGTCATGACTGGTCTGCGTGTGTTCCAGCGCCGTCTCTCGGTCCGCCTGGCCGCCTGGTCGGCCGCAAGCCTGTTGGGGGGGGCTGCCTTGACCCTGTGGGGCGGGACCCTCGCCCGGGGCGTGGGGATCCAGGCCGCCGCCTGGGGCGCGGTGGACGCGGCCATCGCCCTGGCCGGGTTTCTGGGCGCCCGCCGCGTCCGGCCGGGCGGGGAAGGCCGCCTCCGGCGCGCGTTGTGGATCACCACCTTCCTGGACCTGCTCTATATGGCCGCGGCCCTGGTCCTGATCCTGGTGCCGGGGCGAGGGAGCCCTGCTTGGCGAGGTCATGGCTGGGGCGTACTCGCCCAGGGGATCTTCCTGTTCTTCTTTGACCTGATCCACGCCCAGAGCGTGCCACCCCCGCCTCCGGCCGTCCAGGCGCAGCCCTTCGCGGGCGACGAGCACCGGTCCTTCCTGCTGGCCGGCGGCCGGCCCGCGGCGCTGCTGGTGCACGGCTTCCCGGGCACGCCGGCGGAGATGCTTCCCCTCGGACTTTCCCTGCAGAAGGCCGGCTGGACGGCGCGGGGATTGCTGCTGCCCGGCTTCGGCGCCGAACTGGCCTCGCTGGAACGCCGTAGCGCACTGGACTGGCAGCGTTGCGTCGACGCTTCCCTGTGCGAGCTGCGGCGCAGGCACTCCCCCCTGCTGCTGGTGGGGTTCTCCCTGGGCGGGGCGCTGGCCGTCACGGCCGCCTCCGGCTCAGCGCCCGACGGTCTGGTGCTGCTCGCGCCGTTCTGGCGGCTGGCTTCAGGGTTCAAGCGCGCGGCCGTCTCCCTGCTGCGCCCCTTCCTGCCCCGCTATTTCTACCCCCTGCGCCGGGTCGACTTCCGGGACCCGGCCACCCGCGAGCTGCTGCGCCCAATTGCCCCCGGCCTCGACCCCGAGGACCCGGACATCGTGGCCGGGCTGCATCGCTTGGGCGTGCCGCTGCACTTGCTGGGGCAGGTGTTCGCCAGCGGGAGCCGTTCCTACCGCTCGGCCGCGCGCGTGCGCTGCCCCACCCTGATCCTGCAGGGCAGCCACGACGAGCTGGTCCGGCCGGCCTTCACCCGCCGGCTGTCCCGCCGTTTCCGTGAGCCGCCCCGCTACCTGGAGCTGCCGACAGGCCACCAGCTGCTCGCCGAGCGCGGCCCCTACTGGGCCGAGGTCGAGCAGACAGTGCTGGAGTTCGCGGGGGCGCTGCGCCATGCGGGTCTCCAGCCCGCATGAGCACCCCGGCCGACTTTATCCCGGGCATCGTCCCGCCCGAGACGGCGCCGCCCGAGTCGCCGTGTTTCGCCTACCGAGGCAACCGCCTGCTGGTGCGCCCGGCCCCTGCGAGTGCCGAAGTGCCCGCAGCCACGGTGCCGCGCGCCGGCGAGCTGCAGGACCTGGACCTCCGGCCCGTGCGCCGGCAGTTTCTGGGCCGGGCCGGCGGCCTGGCCTGCTTCGCCTGGGAACTGCCCCCGGAGACCCCGGACCCGGCCGGCCTGCAGTTCGCCGAGCTGCGCGGCTTGTGGGGACTCCTGAGCGAGGAGCAGTTCTGGCTCGCCGGGCGGGCCTTCCAGGTCATGGACTGGGACCGCACCCACCAGTACTGCGGCCGCTGCGGAAAGCCCATGCAGGCCAAGACCGACGAGCGGGCCAAGCTGTGCCCGGCCTGCGCCCTGGTGAGCTACCCGCGCGTGGCCCCCGCCATCATCGTGGCGGTGGTGCGTGACGACACGATCCTGTTGGCCCGCGCGCGCCGCTTCCCCACGGCGCTGTACAGCGTGATCGCCGGCTTCGTGGACGTCGGCGAGTCGCTGGAGGAGTGCGTCCACCGGGAAGTCCGCGAAGAGGTCGGCGTGCGGGTGCGCGACCTCGCCTACTTTGCCAGCCAGCCCTGGCCTTTTCCCCATTCCCTCATGGTGGCCTTCACCGCCCGGCACGCAGGGGGGGAGATCGTCGTCGACGATCACGAAATCGTAGACGCGGGCTGGTACCGCGCCGGCGAGCTGCCGCGCATCCCGGAGCGCATCAGCGTGGCCCGCCGGCTGATCGACTGGTTCGTGGAAACCGGCGGCGCCCGGGGGCTTTCTCATTAATCGGAATCACCCAACCTTGAATTCGCACCGGCAAGTGTCGTACCGTGGGGAATTCGTAACTTTAACTGTGGAGCGTCGCATGAAAGGCAATCTGCTCGTAGTCGCCCTGGGGGGCAACGCCATCAAGCAGGCCGAAGAAAAGGGTACCACGGAGGAACAGTTCCGCAACGTGGACCTCACGGCCAGGCAGATCGCCAGGATAGCACGCGAGGGCTACCGCCTGGTGATCACCCACGGCAACGGGCCCCAGGCCGGGGCCCTGCTCATCCAGCAGGAGGAGGGGGAGCCCGCCATCCCCGCCCAGAGCCTGGCCGCCTGCGGCGCCATGACCCAGGGGCAGATCGGCTGGATGATCCAGAATCGTCTGGCCTTCTGGCTGCGCCAGGAGGGGATCCACACCCCGGTGTGCACGGTGGTCACCCAGGTGGTCGTGAGCGACCAGGACCCGGACTTCCAGGACCCCAGCAAGCCGGTAGGCCCCTTCTACACGCGCGAAGAAGCCCAAAGACTAAATAAAGCGAAGAATTACGTCGTCAAGGAAGTCAAACCAGGCGCTCCCAAGAGCTGGCGTCGCGTCGTGCCCTCCCCCGAGCCGCAGGACATCGTGGAGAAGGACGCGATCAGCGCACTGCTGGCCAGCGGCGCGATTGTGATCGCCTCCGGGGGCGGCGGGATCCCCGTACGCCGCAACGGCGACGGCAGCTACACCGGCGTGGAGGCGGTCATCGACAAGGATCGGGCCGGCTTCGTTTTGGCCCAGGCCGTGAGCGCCCAGGCCTTCCTCCTGCTGACGGACGTGGAGAAGGTCTGCCTGCGCTACGGCCGCCCCGACGCGGTGCCTCTGGACCGCCTCACCGTGGCCCAGGCCCGGGACTACCTGGCCGAGGGCCACTTCCTGGCAGGCTCCATGGGCCCGAAAATCGAGGCGGCGCTGCGCTTCGCCTGGTGGAGCCGGCACGAGGCGGTCATCACCTCCCTGGACAAGGCGCTGGAAGGCATCCTCGGCAGGACGGGGACCCGGATCGTGCCCTGAGCTTCGGCATGCTCGCCAATTTTTCCTGGGTCCTCCCCGGCCTGCTGGCCGGCGCCGCCCTGCCCGGTAACGGGGGCAGCGGCCTGGCCGAAGACCTACAGGAGCTGCGGCGCCTGGGCATCCGCTGCCTGGTTTCGCTCAGCGATGCGGCCGAACGCTTCGGTCCCGCCTGCGTCCGCGCCGGCCTGGTCTGGGAGTACTTCCCCATCCCGGAGTTCGACATTCCTGAAGATGCCGGGGCCTTTCACGAACTCGTGGAGCGGCTGCTTGCGCGCCTGTCCGCAGGGCAGGCCGTAGGCGTACACTGCTACGCGGGGGTGGGACGAACCGGGCTGCTGCTCGCCTGCCTGCTGGGCCGCTACCACCGGCTGGGCGCCGCTGAAACCATCCGCCGCCTGCGCTTACTGCGCCCGGCCCTCGAAACCGCGGAGCAGGAGCGCTTCGTGCACCGCTACCTGGCCCGCATTGCTGCTCGCGGTTTCCTTTTGTAGGCAGAGGGCTTCTGCACGGTGCCGGCCAGCGACCCGGTGGCCTCGGCTTCCGCCGCGCCCCTGCCCTCCGCAGTCTGGCCTACTTGGGCGGGAGGGTTTCCGCGAAGCGACGGGCTTCGGCCAGCCACTGCCCGAGGACGACGTCGTTCACCCCAGCCCTTCCCACCATGACCCAGCCCTTCATGGGCCTGCCCGTGATATCCATGGGTTTGACGTGCGGACCGGACAGCGCACGCTCGGCCTGCTCCGGCCCGAGCCGGAGGATCAGGTAGTCCTTATACACCCCGCAGAACATATTGCCGTTCAGCAGCTGGCAGGTGCCTCCAAACATCTTTTTGCGCGTGGCGCCCCAGCCGGCGATTGCGGCGCCGAGGCGGTCGTCCAGTTCCTGGTCGTAGGGCATTGCGGCCTCCTGACCACGATCATACAGGGCCCGCACAGGCCTCAGCAACGCCGAAAAGTGGGGTTGGGCGTCTCGTCCACGGCCTGCACCAGTGCCAGGAAGTTCTCGGCCGGGATCAGGGGATTGATCTCGCTGGAGGTGGCGACCAGCATTCCGCCGCTCTGCAATACTCCGGACTCCAGGATCTGCCGCCGCACCTCCTGCCGGACCTGCTCGGGAGTACCCCGCTCCATGAGGGCTACCCCGTCCACCCCGCCGGCCCAGACCAGCTCCGGCCAACGGCGCTTGAGCTCCACGATCTGCATTCCGCAGCCCGGCTCCAGGCAGTAGAAACCCTCGATGCCGCAGGCCGCCAGCTCGGGGATGGCCTCCAGGTAGTTGCCGTCGGAGTGGTAGAGCACGGTGTAGCCATGCTCCCGCCAGGCGGCGGCCAGGCGGCGCACGTAGGGGTAGTGGTAGCGACGCAGGAACTCCGGGCTGAATATCGGCCACGGCGTGCACCCGGTTGAGCTCGTTCTCCACGGCGACTTCCAGGTACGCGGCCAGCAGGTCGGGGTACGCCAGGGAGAAGAACGTGAAGATCTCCAGCCCCATGGCGTCGAACAGGTCGCAGAAACCCGTGAAGCTGAAATCGATGATCCCCGTCTCCCCGACCCTGGCCTGCAGCTCGGCCATCCGGCGGCGGTACTCCGCGCGAACGGTGGGGATGTGGAAGCGCCGCTCGACCCGAACCTGACCGGCGTGCTCCACCTGGACGGCGGTGTGGTCGTTGAAGCCGCTGAACTCCATGTCCCGGAGCCTGGCTCGCAGCCAGCGGGCCGCGCCCTGCTCATCGTCGAACGGGCGGGCCACCCGCCAGCGGGTCCAGTTGTCGTTCCGGACCACGAAGCCGTCCGGGAGGGTTTCGGTGGCCGTGCCTTTTAGCTCGAAGATCGGGAAACAGGTGTCCAGGGTCCGGCGGATCGCAGCCCCCACCTCCTGCGGAGTGTAGTCGAAGCCTTCGATTTTCCTGCCCAGCACCCGGCCGATGACCGGGCCGTTGTAGCTGAGCTGCTCGTGAATGGCCGCCCGGTCCACGCTTTGATGCCTCAGGGTACGCAGCACCCGCTCCCGCTTGCTCAAGCGGTCGCCGGGGAAAACCTTCTCGAACCCCATCGCCTTGGGCCGCTGCGGCCTCAGGCCCCGGTCGCCCGGGTGGCCAGCTCCCGGATGGCCTGCTCCTGCTCGCGCGGCAGGGGCTCGGGGCAGTGCTCGGCCAGGATCCTGCCGGCAGCCTCGGCGGCCAGCTCCACCAGCGTGCGGCGGCCCTCCCTCTGCCAGGCCGCATAGCTGCGGTAGGAGAAGCTCTGCGGCTGCCAGCGGCCCTCCTCCAGGTGGCGTACCGTGTGCTCGTGGCCGGCGTACTTCAGCGCAGCGAGCTGCGGGTCGTTCACCACCTCGTGCATCGCCTCCAGGGCCAGGGCCTCCTCGTCCACGGGCGGCTCGGCGCGGCAGGCCAGCAGGTAGGCGATGATGTCGTGGTCGATGATCGCCTGGGCGAAGCTGGACATCATCATCTGGTCCATCATCGAGGTGGGGCCCTGCAGCAGGTTCACCCCGGCCTCCATGGCCGCCTGGAACTGGAAGGCGTGCTCGCAGGCCGCCTGGGCGTCCGGCATGCGGGAGTCGGTTCCCGCGAAGCCGTACACCGGCAGGCCGTAGCTGCGGCCCAGCATCGCCGTAAGGCGCTGCTGCTGCACCGCCAGGGGATCCGCGCAGACCACGTCCAGGGTTTGCAGGTCCCCGCCGCCTGAGAAGGCGGTGTAGAAGATCGGCGCCCCCGGGCGGCAGGCCTGGGCCAGCACGAGGGCCGTGAGCTGCAGGGCGTTCAGCTGGACCACCGCTCCGGCCACGGTGCGCGGGGCGGTGATGCCCATCATGTTGTAGTTGCCCAGGCTGCAGGGAATGCCGGAGGCGCAGCAGTGCAGCAGGGCCTCGACGATGTCGCCCGAGATCGACAGGGGCGGCTCGGAGTTCAGGCCCACGAAGTACACGGGCCTGGCCGCCAGGGCCTGCCGGGAGCCGCGGAGGACTGTACCCATCTCCAACATGGTCTCCACGTCACGCACCGTCGCTGCCTGGAAGCAGAGGGGCTTGGGGGTGCCGATGAGCATCTCGGCGGCCAGCAGGCGATAGAGGTCCGGGCCGTGAAACTCCCCGGGGTCCACCTGGTTGATCAGGATGTGGACATAGGGCAGCGCGTCCAGGAGGCGATTGAAGCGGCGCAGGTGCTCCAGGCTGGCCGCCGCGTAGCTGCCGTCCAGCTCCAGTACGCGCAGCGACGCTCCTCCGGACAGGAAGTAGGTGTGCCGGCCGTCGAACTCCAGGGGCCGTTCGGTCCCGCGCCCGTACACCCGGAATGCCTTGGGAGCAGCAGCCAGCGCCCGCTCGATGTCCGCCGCTGCCGGGAACACACGCCCGCCGGGCTCCGCCACCCGCACGCCGGCCGCGGCCAGCAGGTCCCGGGCCCTCATCGAGCCGACGTGCACGCCGGTGCGCTCCAGGACCCGCAGGGAAGCCTCGTGCAGCTTCATCAGTACCTCGTTCGCCATGGGGTATATTCCGGCAGCAAACGCTTGCTTGTCTACCGGGGGACGGTTTACACTTCGCGGACTGACATGCAGCTGAAGACCAGGGCCGTAACTCCCTACCTTTACCTGCTCCCCACGGCGTTGCTGGTCCTGTTCATCTACGGCTACCCGCTGGTGAAGGTCTTCGATTTCTCCCTGCGCCGGGTACGGGGCATTACCGGCGATTTCGTGGGCCTGCAGAATTACCTATTTTTATCGAAAGACCCGATCTTCCGCCAGGCGGTGGTCAACAACCTCCGCCTGTTCGTGCTGATCCCCTTCCTGGTGGCGCTGGCGCTGCTGTTCGCCTTCGTGCTGTTCGGCGAGAGGATCCGCGGCCGCAGGTTCTTTCAGGTGACCCTCTTTCTGCCCTACATCCTGGCCATCCCGGTGGTCGGCATCGTGTTCGGCTACATGTTCACCCTCAACGGGGTGGTCAACGAGATCCTGCGGGCGGTGGGCCTGAAGTTCCTGGCCATCGACTGGCTGGGCGACCCGAAGTACGCCCTCTGGACGTTGATGATCATCATCGTCTGGAAGGAAGTCGGCTTCGGTATCGCGCTGTTCCTGGCCCGCCTGATGAGCGTGGACTCCAGCTTATACGACAGCGCCCGGCTGGACGGGGCCGGCTGGTGGCAGCAGCTGTTCTACATCACCATCCCCCAGCTGCGGACGATCATCGAGTTCTTCGCGATCATCACGGTCATCAACATGCTCAGTTGGGTTTTCGCCTACTCCTATACCATCACCATGGGCGGTCCGGGCTGGTCCACCCTGGTGATGGAGCTGTACATCTACAACAAGCTGGCCCGCAGCCAGATTCCCAACCCGGGCATGGCCTCGGCGGCCTCCGTGGTGCTGTTCCTGATCACCACGATCCTGATCGCCCTGAGCGCGCGCCTGCGGCGGCGCCTGACGGAGGAATGATGGAGAGGCAAGGAGCGCGCCGCCGCCCAACAGCCACTCTTCAGGCGATCGCCAGCCACGCCGTGCTGGCCCTGGCCGCGTCCCTGGCCCTGTATCCGGTGCTCTGGCTGGTGTTCATCTCCTTCAAGTCCAAGGAGCAGTACCTGGCCGGCAAGCTGTTCCTGTCCTGGCCGCTGCACCTGGAGCCCTTCAGCGGCGCCCTGCGCGGCGGTCGCTTCTTCCTGTGGCTGATGAACAGCGGGATCCTGACGACCGCCGCGGTGCTCCTGTGCACCGCCGTCGCCTTCCTGGCGGCCTTCGCCCTGGCCAAGATGCGCTTCGCCGGCAGGCGACTGTTCCTCGACGCGATCGTTTCCCTGATGGCCATCCCCATCGTCGTGCTGATCGTGCCGCTGTTCGTGCTGTACACGCGCCTGCGCCTGATGAGCAGCTACCAGGGGATGATCCTCATGTACGCCGCCGTGTGCCTGCCCTTCTCCGTGTACCTGCTCACCAACTTCTTCAAGACCATCCCCGACGAGATCATGGAAGCCGCGGTCATCGACGGCGCGCCCGTATTCCGGATCCTCACCCGGGTGGTGATCCCCCTGTCGGGTCCTCCGATCGTGACCCTGATCGTCGTCAACGCGGTCTGGGTGTGGAACGAACTGCTGCTGGCCCTGGTGTTCCTGCCCAAGGACGGCCTGCGGACCCTGATGGTGGGCATCACGGTGTTCAAGAGCAGGTTCAACCTGGACATCAGCGTGACCATGGCCGGGCTGCTGCTCACCACCCTGCCCATTGTGGTCCTCTACATCGTGTTCCAGAAGTTCTTCATCCGCGGCCTGACGGAAGGAGCCTTGAAAGCATGAACCTGGCCCCGAGTGCGGTCCTGTCCGCCGCCGAAGTGCAGCGGGTTCACGACGCCACCCTGGAGGTGCTGGAGGCGGTCGGCGTGGCGGTCGCTCATCCCGGGCTGCGCGCGCGCCTCGCGGCGGCCGGAGCCCGGGTGCAGGACGCGGTCGTGAAGCTGCCGCCGGCGCTGATCGAGCGCTATCGAAAGCTGCCGCCGGCCCAGATCGCCCTGCATTCCCGCAACGGCCGGCCTCCCCTGCTGATCGGCCTCGGGGAGACCCGCGCCGTGAGCGGCTTCGACGGCACGTTCCTCCTGGACCAGGCCACGGGGGAGCGGCGGCCCATCCGCAAGCAGGAGGTCGGCAACTTCGCCTTTCTTGCCGACCAGCTCCCGGACATCGACCTGGTCGGGATCCAGGGCATCCCCCAGGACGTGCCTCAGGCCCTGGCCGAGGCCCACGCCGTCTCCACGCTGCTGGCCAACACGGGTAAGCACCTGCTGATCGCGCCGGACACGGGTGTAGCGGCGGGGCTGGTGTACGAGATCCTGAAAGAGGCCTCCGGCAGGAGCGACCTGGGCGCCGAGCCCCTGGTGTCCTGCCACATCTCGCCCTCCGCGCCCCTGGCCTGGACCCCCGCGGCCTGCGAGGTCATCCTGGCGACCGTGGGCAACGGCATCCCGTTCTACATCCTGCCCGCCCCGATGGCCGGCGCCACCTCGCCGGTGACCCTGGCCGGCTACCTGGTGCAGCACAACGCCCAGGTCCTCTCGGGGATGGCGATCGCCCAAATGCTGCGCGAGGCCCACCCGGTCGTGTACTGCGCGGCCCCCACCCTGTTCAACATGCGCGAGGGCAACCCGCTCATCGCCACCCCGGAGACCATGCTGCTGCGCGTCGCTCTTGTGCAGATGGCCCGCTTCTACCGCATCCCCAGCCACAGCATCGGCTTCGACACCGACGCCCATATCGTGGACCAGCAGGCGAGTTGGGAGAAGGCCCTCACCGCGCTGGCCGGCATCCAGGCGGGCGTGGACGTGATGGTGAACCTGGGCATGATCTCCACCGGCCTCACCGTGAGCTACGAATCGCTGCTGCTGGACCACGAGGTGTTCGGCCTGCTCAAGCGCTTCCGCAGGGGCATTGAAGTGAACGAAGAGACCCTGGCCGTGGAGCTGATCCGTAAAATCGGCACCTGGGGTTCGTTTCTCGAGGAGGAGCACACGGCGCGCCACTTCCGGGCCGAGAACTGGTACCCGCAGCTCTCCTGCCGCGCCCTGCTGGACCGCTGGTCGGCCGCGGGCAGCCGCGAGGCCCTGAATACGGCCGCGGCCCGGGTACGGGAAATGCTTCAGGGCGAGCGCCAGAGCTACCTGGATGCGGCGACGGCCCGGCGCCTCCAGGCGCTGCTCGGCGATTAGCCCGCGATTGCGGCGCGGCTAGCCCGCGATTGCGGCGCGATTAGCCCGCGATTGCGGCCCGGCTAGCCGCTCAGCCCAGGATCGCCTCGTTGGTCCACTGGTAGTCCGAGCCCCACAGGAGGCGTAACAGCCCGATCTGCCCGGAGTGGTAGGTCCAATGCCACTGAAGCTGGGTGACCACCCCGCGCACGTTCACCGTCCTGCCGCCGGCCTCCAGCGCGGCGCCGATATCCGCCACCCCAGACAGGGCCGAAGCGGTGAAGCCTTCCTGCACACGGCGGCAGAAGGCGATCAGCTCCGCGCCCGTTCCGGACGGCACGGGCGGCTTGTCGAAATCGGTAAGAGCCCCGATGTCCAGGGTGCGCTGCAGCTCCTCGGGAATCGGCTCCCGGGTGATCCGAGAAACCCAGGTGGCCTCGGCCCAGGCCAGGTGCGCCGTCAGGCGGCCGATTGAAAGCTTCGTATCCTCCGGGCTGAAGTCCAGCGCCTCCCGGGGCAGGTCCGCGATCTGGTCGTAGACCCGCTCGGCCAGCTCCCGCAACCAGGCCGCCATGGCACTCAACTCCGGGTTGGCGAACCCGGACAGGGGAGGCTGTCCGTAGCGGCGGGGCCGTCCGGTCTTGGGGGGTTTTTTCTCCATGCCCCATGAAAGAGCGATTCCGCCTGCCCTGTCAAACCCCCCCGCACCTGCGGTCTCAAGGCTCTACGAGCATTCCCAGCATGGCCTCGGGGTCGCCGGTGGGCAGGCGGCAGCTGTAGTTGCGGCACACGTAGGCCAGGGCCCGCCCGTCGGCCGCGCCCGCGTAGTCACGGGTGAAAGGCGCCAGGCGCAGAATCGCTGGTTCGACCTCGCCGGTGGGACGCAGGATCATCACCGCCCGGGGCTGGAAGGTCCGGCGCAGCGCACGGGCCAGTTCCGCGGTGTCCTCGCCCTCAGCCCGCCCGGCCAGAACCACCTCGTAGGAGGGCCCGTGATAGAAGTCCAGGCCGGCCAGGAAGAAGGTGAAGCCCTGCGGGTGGCGGCGCACCAGCGCGGAGTGGCGGCGCAGGAGGTATTCGGCCGCCTTGCGGTATTCGGACCGGTCGCCGATCCTGGACAGCTTGAGCAGCACCACTAGAGCCACCGAGTTGGCCGAGGGCAGGGCGCCGTCGCCGCTGGGCTGCATCCGAATCCCCTCCGGCGCATCCTCTTCCCCGCCCTGGAAAAAGCCGCCCTGCGGGTCCGCGTGCCGCGCCAGCAGGCGGTCGGTCAGCGCGAAGGCCGACTCCAGGGCGGAAGGGTCAAAGCCCGCCTCGTACAGCTCCAGCAAGCCCCAGCTCAAGTAGGCGTAGTCCTCGGCGAACGCTTCAATGGCGGCCTCCCCGTCGCGCCAGCGGCGCAGCAGGCCGCCCTGCGGGTCGCTCAGGCTGCCCAGCACGAAACGCGCCGCGCGCGCGGAGGCCTGCACGTAGTCCGGGCGGTCGAAGGCCCCCCCTGCCCGGGCCAGGGCCGCGATCATCAGCCCGTTCCAGCCGGCCAGAATCTTGTCGTCCCGGGAGGGGCGCACGCGCGCGGCGCGCCGCTCGTACAATCGGGTGCGGGAGACCTCGCTCAAGGGCCGCTCGGGGTCGCGCAGGTACAGGGTCCCCTCTTCCAGATCCACCAGGGCCAGCTCCTCGGGAGCCAGCAGCGAGGCCAGCTCCTCCCGGGTCCAGCGGTAGAACTTCCCCTCCTCGCCTTCGCTGTCCGCGTCCTCCGCGGAGTAGAAGGCGCCTTGGGGGGAGGCGAGGTCGCGCAGCACGTAGGTGAAGATCTCCTCGGCCGTGCGGCGGTACAGGGATTTCCCCGTGACCTGCCAGGCCTCGGTGTACGCCAGGGCGAGCAGGGCCTGGTCGTAGAGCATCTTCTCGTAGTGCGGCACGCGCCAGCGGGCGTCGGTGGCGTAGCGGTGGAAGCCCAGCCCGACCTGGTCGAACATACCCCCGGCGCGCATGGCCTCCAGGGTCCGCTCCACCATCTCCAGCGCCTGCGGGTCACGTTGGCGCAGCAGGAACGAGAGGATGTGCGGGCTGGGGAACTTGGGCGCGGAGCCGAAGCCGCCGTTCCGGCGGTCGAACTGACCGGCCAGCGCCTGGGCGGCCTGGTCCAAAACGGCCGCCCCCGGCACCTCGCCGGCCTCCCCGGGCTCGGCGGCCTGCCGCAGGGCCGCCAGGATCTGATCGGCCGAGCCGTCGATCTGGTCGCGCTGCGTGCGCCACAGCTCCCGCACGCGGGGGATGAGCTCCAGCAGGCCGGTCATGCCGTAGCGCGCCTCCCTGGGAATGTAGGTGGCGGCGAAGAAGGGCTTGCGGTCCGGGGTCAGGAAGACCGTCAAGGGCCAGCCCCCCTGGCCGGTGAGCAGCTGGCAGACGGTCATGTACAGCTCGTCCACGTCCGGGCGCTCCTCCCGGTCCACCTTGACGGGAACGAACACCTCGTTGAGCAGAGCGGCCACCTCCGGGTCCTCGAAGGACTCGTGCTCCATCACGTGGCACCAGTGGCAGGTGGAGTAGCCGATGGACAGGAAGATGGGCTTGTTCTCCCGCCTGGCCGCCGCGAAGGCCTCCTCGCCCCAGGGGCGCCAGTCCACCGGGTTGTCGGCGTGCTGGAGCAGGTAGGGGCTTTTCTCGTATTGCAGTCGGTTCATGGGTTTCCCTTCGATGGTTGCGGCGCCGAGGACCGCGACGACGCAGAGAACAACGCGTACCATCGGGAAAAACTAGTTAATTCTTATAGAATAAGTCAAGAAAAACTCAACGGCCTCCGGCTCTGCTTTCCGGGCCGAGCTCCGACCCGGCCGGCGTGGGCCATGGCGCCGATGAAGTTGAGGAGCAGCCGCGAGCCGAAGATGCTGGTCAGGTCCCGCAGGTCCAGGGCGGGCACGACCTCGCAGAAGTCCAGGCCGCAGATCGCCCCCCGGCGCGCGATGCCCCGCAGCAGATCCGTTATCTCGAAGTAGTCCACGCCGCCCGGGGAGGGGTAGAACACACCGGGCGCGATCGCGGGGTCCAGCCCGTCGGCATCGATGGTGAGGTAGTACTGCTTCGCCTTGGGCAGGCGGCGCAGCACCCGGGCCACGCCGGCCTGGTGGAGCTCCTGGGCGCGAACCAGCACGCTGCCGTGCCGCCGAGCCGCCTGGTACTCCTCCCGGCGACCGCTGCCTACACCGCGCAGGCCAATCTGCATGAGCCCGCGCACCCAGGGCATCTCCGCGGCGCGGCGCATCTGGCTGGAATACCCTTCCCGGAAACCCTCCCGCTCGTCCCGGAAATCCAGGTGGGCGTCGATCTGCACCACGCACAGGCAGCCGCCGCCCTCGTAGGCCTGCAGGACCGGGGCGGGCGTACCGTGGTCCCCGCCGAGCACGATGGGCACCGCCCCCCGCTCGAGGATCATCCGCACCGCCGCGGTGATCGCCTGCAGGTCCGCCCGGTAGTCGGCCGGCGCCATGACCAGGTCGCCGCAGTCCACCACGCGCATCTCACGCCCGGCGAAAAGGTCCCCGTCGAAGTCGAAGTCGTGATTGCGCAGGCTCAGGGAGTAGCTCTGGGATTGCCGGCGCAATGCCGCGGCGGCTTCCGGACCCGGAGAAGGTGTCGGCTTGCCCCCGCCGACGGCAGGCACGCTGATCTCGTAGGGGCTCTTGTAGGGAATGCCGATGATGGCTACGTCCGCCTCCAGCTCCTCGAGGCGCCCGCAGCGGGGAAAGCCGGCGAAGGTAGGCTGATCCGGCGGGACCGGGCGCAGGGTGTAGGGCATTGCTGGACCTCCTGTTTCGTTGCGGCGGACCGGCACCCGCGGCCGCGCAGACCCTCAGGCCCCCGGGGCCGGCAGCTCGGCAAGCACCTTGGGGAGCTCCTGGAACAGGCGCACGTTCTCGTGGTGCTGGCCGACCGTGATGCGCACGCTGGTGGGCAACCCATACTGCTTGGCCGGCCGCACGATGAGCCCGCGGGTCATCAGGCGCTGGAACACCTCCAGGCAGTCGCGCTTCGTGTCCACGAGCACGAAATTGGTGTGCGAAGGCACGTAGTCCAGGTCCAGGCGGCCCAGCTCCGCCGAAAAGTAGCGCTTCTCCCGCGCGCAGTCTTCGAGGGTTTTCCAGGCGAACTCCGTATCCTCCAGCGCGGCCAAGGCCAGCCGCTCGGCGATGGTCGACACCCCGAAGGGCGGCTTGATGCGATGGATGAGCTCGATCACCTGCGGGTCGCCCACCCCGTAGCCGACCCTCAAGCCCGCCAGGCCGTACAGCTTGGAGAAGGTGCGCAGCACGAACAGATTTTTCATCCCGCGCTTGACCAGGGCCACCGCGCCCGGCCGGTACTCCGGGTCGGCAAAGTCGATGTAGGCCTCGTCCAACACGGCCAGCACCGTCGGGGGCAGGCTCTGCAGGAAGGCCAGCAGCTCGGCGCGAGGCAGGGCGTCGCCGGTGGGGTTGTTGGGGTTGCAAAGGAATATCGCCTTGGTTCTGGGCGTGATGCGGCGGGCCAGGTCCTGCAGGTCGATGCGCAGGCCCTTCATGGCGGTGTAGGTGATGGTCGCGCGCATGACCCGGATGATGCTCTCGTAGATCGGGTAGCTGATGCGGGGGATGAGCGTCTCATCATTCTGGTCCAGCACGGCCATGCCCAGGTTGTAGATCACCCCGTCGGCCCCGTTGCCGATGGTGAGCATTTCCCTGGGCACGTCGAGCTTTGCGGACAGGCGCCCCCGCAGGGCTTCGCTCATGGCGTCGGGGTAGACGTGGAGCTCGGAGGCCAGCTCCGCCAGGCAGGCCTGGGCCTTGGTGGAGGAGCCGAAGGGGTTCTCGTTGGAGGCCATCTTGACGACCTCCTTCAGGCCCAGCTCGGCCATCGCTTCCTTGACGGATTTGCCGGGGACGTATTTACGGGCTCCGAGGGCGCCGGGGTTGGCGAAGCGCGGGACTTGCGTATCCATTGGCGCATCATAGAGGAAAACCCCGCGCCGGGTCAAAGAGAGCCTTCTCAGCCTCCGGAATCCTCTTCTTGCCCCCCGCGGAGCCTGCGGTCTATACTCCAGCCGATGAAAAGGCCTTTGAGCGAGCTGCTGGAGAACGGCTACGGCGAAGAGCATGACCTGAACTGCGCCGAGACCATCCTGTGGGGAGCCAACGCGGTGTACGATCTCGGGCTGGACCGCAACGCCCTGCGCCTGGCTGCCGGCTTCGGCGGGGGCATGGGTGTGGAGGCCACCTGCGGAGCCCTCACGGGGGCGGTCATGGTGATCGGGCGGCTTTTTACCCGCGACCGCGGCCACGAAAGCCCGCGGGTAAAAGAGCTCTGCTCCCGGTTCCTGGAAGCCTACAGGGCCGAGATGGGGAGCATCGACTGCGCCCCGCTGAAGGCCAGGTACCGCACCGAGGAGCTCAAGTGCCGCCCTGTTGTGCTCAAGGCCGCGCGCCTTCTGGAAGAGCTGATCTACTCGGTCCAGAGCACGCCGGGGCAGTGACCGCGATTTCTCAGTACCCGAAATCCTGTTTCTTGACCGCCTCGAGGGCAGGAAGTATCATCGGCAGTCATGCGAGCCAATACCGTGTACCAGCAAACCCTGGGACTGCAGGTGCTCAGCCCGGACCAATGCGAGGAGATCTTTTTCGCCGCTCTGGAGATCCTGCAGCGCGTCGGCGTGCGCGTGCACGAGCCGCAGGGCCTGGCCCTGCTCGGGCAGGCCGGCGCGCGCGTGGAGGGCGACCGCGCCTTCCTGTCTGCCGGGCTGGTGAGGCAGGCCCTGGCCACGGCCCCGGGCACGGTGCCCATCGCCGCGCGTGACGGGCGGCCGGCCATGCGCCTGCAGAAGGGCCGCTCCTACTTCGGCACCGGCTCCGACACCCAGTTCACCTTTGATTTATCCGACGGGGAGCGCCGCCTGGCCGTCAAGCAGGACGTGGCCAACGCCGCGCGTGTGGCCGACGCCCTGCCCAACATCGACTTCGTGATGTCCTTAGGGCTAGCCTCGGACGTGCCCACCGCGACCTCCTACCTCCACCAGTTCGAGGCCATGGTCCTGAACACCGTCAAACCCATCCTGTACACGGCGAACGACCGCCGCGACGTGGAGGACATCCTGGCCATGGCCGAGGCCGTGGCCGGCGGCCGCGCGGCGCTGGCCCAGCGCCCCTTCCTGGTCCTCTACGCCGAGCCTTCCTCGCCGCTGCAGCACAGTCGGGAGGCGGTGCAGAAGCTGATCCTGTGCGCCGAGAGGCGCGTGCCGGTCATGTACATCCCTGCCGTGATGCTGGGCGCCTCCGCGCCTGTGACCATCGCCGGCGCCCTGGCCCAGATCAACGCCGAATGCCTGTCCGGCCTGGTCATGCACCAGCTCGCCGGTCCCGGGGCGCCGTTCATCTACGGCGGGGCCGCACCGGTCATGGACGTGAGCACTTCGCTGTGCTCCTACGGCTCCCCCGAGCTGACGCTGTCCTGCGCGGGCCTGATCAGCATGGCCCGCTGGCTCGACCTGCCGGTGTTCTGCACGGCCGGCTGCTCCGACGCCCACACCTTCGACCAGCAGGCGGGCATGGAGGCCGGCTACAACCTCCTGGCCATGGCCCTGGCCGGGGGGAACCTGATCCACGACCTGGGCTACGTCGGCGCGGGCATGACCTCCTCGCTGGAGATGCTGGCGCTGTGCGACGAGATGGCCGGCATCGCCCGCTGGCTGCTGGCCGGCATCGAGGTGTCCCCGCGCACCCTGGCCCTGTCCACGATCGAGCAGGTGGGGCCGGGAGGAAACTACATGGCGGAAGCCCACACCGTCGAGAACTTCAAGAGCGCCTTGCACTTCCCCACCATCATGAACCGCCTGGAGCACGCGCGCTGGCGCAAGGAGGGCTCCACCACCCTGTACGAGCGGGCCAACCGCAAAGTGCGGACCATCCTGAGCGCGCACCGGCCGGCGGAGCTGCCGCCGGGGGTCGCCCAGGCCGTGCGGGTGGTCGCGGAAAAGCGGGACCGCGGCGGATGAGCCTCCGCTCCGCAGGCCGCCTGCGCCTGCTGCCCCCCGAGGACAGCGCGCGCGTGCAGGTGGCCTGCTTCCGCATCCTGGGGGAAACGGGGATGCGGGTGGACGACGCGGACACCCGCCGGGTGCTCGCGCAGGCCGGCTGCCCGCAGGCTGCGGACGGGCGGGTGCTTTTCGGGGAGGAGGCGGTGCGGCGCGCCCTGGAGAGCGTGCCCCGCCGCCTGGTGCTCTATGACCGGAACGGAAAGACGGCGGTGGACACGGCGGACCGAGTCCCCCGCTTCGGCCTGGGCATCAACTGCCTCCGCACCCTGGACTGGCGCACCGGCGAGCACCGCTCCTCGACCCTGGCCGACATCCGGGACACCGCGCGCCTCTGCGAGAAGCTCGCCAACATCGACCTGGCCGCCAGCTTGGGCAACCCCAACGAGCTGCCCGCCTGCGAGCAGGCGCTGGCCGCGGTGCAGGCCCTGGCCGAAGGCACGCACAAGCCCTTGGCGTACGCGGCGCACGACGAGGCGGAGGATGAGGCAATCTGGGGCTGGCTGGCCGAGGCGGCCGGGGGTTGGCAGGCCCTGGCCGACCGGCCCTTCGCCCTGGACCTGACCGGCCCCAGCTCCCCCTTGCGCCTGGGAGCGGAGGCCTGCCGCCGCCTGGCCTTCGCCGCCCGCCGGCGCCTGCCCGTGGTCTGCTACCCGGCCCTGCTTCCCGGCACCACCGGGCCGGTGACCCTGGAAGGCGCCCTGGCCCAGTCCACCGCGGAGATCCTGGCCGGCCTGGTCGTGCACCAGTTGAGCGGGCCGGGCTCTCCCGTGGTGACCGGCTCCTCGATCCTGCCCATGGATCTGCGCTCCGGCGGCCTTGCCTATGGCTCGCCCGAGTACGTGCTGGCCGGCCTGGCCGCGGTGGACCTCTTCACCGATCTGGGCATCCCCTCCTGGACCGGCGCGGGCTGCTCGGACGCCCACACGGTGGACGCCCAGGCCGCCGCCGAGGCGGGTATGAACCTGCACCTGGCCGTCCTTTCGGGCACCTCCTTCATCCACAACCTGGGCTACCTGTCCGCCGGCAAGACCGGCTCCCTGGAGATGCTGGTGCTGTGCGACGAGCTCATCGGCTCCGCCCGCCGCCTGGCCGCCGGGTTGAGCGTGAGCGAGGAGAGCCTGGCCGTGGAGGTGAGCGCGCGCGCGACGCGGGAGAATGCCTTCCTGATCGACGAACACACCCTCGCGCACATGCGCACCGCCCTGTGGGCCCCCGCCCTACTGCAGCGCTCCAGCCTGGAGGACTGGGTGCGCGAGGGCTCTCCCAGCCTGCAGGATCGCCTCCGCGCGCGCCTACGGGACCTACTGGGGTGACCACGGCCGCCGACCTTCTGGCGGAAGCACGGGGCCTGCTGCCCGAGCTCGCGTCCCTGCGCCGCGACCTGCACCGCCACCCGGAGCTCGGGGGCCAGGAGCGGCGTACCGCCGCGCTCATCGCCGAGCGCCTGCAGCGCCTCGGCCTGGAGGTGCGCACCGGGGTGGCCGGCACCGGGGTGGTCGGCCTGCTACACGCCCGCGCCGGGGGCCCGGCGATCGCCCTGCGGGCCGACATCGACGCGCTGCCGGTGGAGGAGTCCAATGAGGTCCCCTATCGCTCCGCGGTGCCCGGGGTGTCCCACGCCTGCGGGCACGACGGGCACACGGTCATCCAGCTGGGCGCGGCCGAGCTGCTCTGCCGTCACGCCGCCGAGCTTTCCGGCAGCGTGCTGTTCCTGTTCCAGCCCAGCGAGGACACCCTGCCGGGCGGGGCCCTGGCCATGATCCGCGACGGCGCCTTGCGCGCCCCCTCCCTGCACGGGGTCGCGCCGCGGGGGATCCTTTCCCTGCACCTGAACCCTGGCTTCCCCCAGGGAACGGTAGCCGTGAAGGAGGGGTGGGCCACGGCCTCCTCGCTCGGTTTCCGCATGCGGATCATCGGCCGGGGAGGGCACGTGGCCGAACCCAGCGAGGTCGTAAACCCGCTCCTGCTGGCGGCCCGCCTCATCGAGGAAGCAGAAGCCCTGCGCCGGGAGATGGCTCGCGAGGCCGAGCCGCTGATCCTGGCCTTCGCTTCGGTGCACGGCGGCACCGCGGCCAACGTGATCCCGGAAACCGTGGAGCTGTCCGGAAGCCTGCGGGCCCCCACACCTGAACTGCTGGCGGACGCCCTGGAGCGCTTTCAGGAGCTGGCCCGCGCGGTCAGCGAACCGGCCGGGGCGCGCTTCGAGCTCGAGCTGGAGGAGGGCTACCCGCCGGTATTCAACGACCCCGGGCTGACCGCTCGCCTCCGGGAGGCCGCCGCCGCGGTGGTCGGGGCCGACCGCGTTGCCGCACTGCAGCGCGTGCTGGCCACCGGTGACGACGTGGCCTACTTCCACCAGCGCGTCCCCGGCGTATACTGGCAGCTGGGCACCGGCGACCCTGAGCGCGGTTTTGGACACCCGCTGCACAGCCCGCGATTCGACTTCGATGAGGAACTCCTGGCCCTGGGCGCCGCCATCCAGGCACGCGCCGCCTGGGAGCTGATGCCTGTTTAGAGCCTCCTTGACTCATATCCATGAGTATATTAGCATATCACTATGAGCAAGCGGCTGCAGGTCATCCTGGAGGACGACGAGATGCGGGAAATCCAGCGTCTGGCGCGCCAGCAGCGCACCACCGTGGCGGAGTGGGTGCGGCGGGCGCTGCGGGCCATGCGACAGCGGCAGCCCTCCGAAAGCAGCGAGAAAAAAATTCAGGCCCTCCGCGCCGCCGTCCGGCATTCCTTCCCCGCGGAGGACATCGGGGTCATGCTGAAGCAGATCGAGTCCGGATACCAGAAGGACTAGCGCCGTGGTGTTCATCGACTCGAACATCCCCATGTACCTCATCGGAGCCGCGCACCCGCACAAGACGGATGCCCAGCGCCTGCTGGAGCGCTGCATCGCGCTCGAGCAGCGCCTGGTGACGGATGCGGAGGTGCTGCAGGAAATCCTGCATCGGTATGCTGCGATCGGCAGGCCGGACGCAATCCAACCCGCGTTCGGCGCGCTCCTGGACGTCGCGGATGAGGTGTTTCCCGTAGAACGCATCGACGCGGAAAAGGCAAAGGACGTGTTGCTGGGATCCAAGGGGCTATCCGCTCGGGATGCTCTCCACGTGGCGATCATGCGTCGATACGGGGTCAGTGAAATCCTGAGCTTTGACACCGGGTTCGACGGCTGCCCCGGCATCAAGCGCCTGGCGTGAAGCCGAGGGGGGGGTGAAGCGATGAGCGTCTGCTGGATCGAGACGATCCCCGTCGAGCGAGCCGCGGGGGAGCTGCGCGAAATCTACGACGAGGTGAAGTCGCCGCACGGGACCGTGGACAATGTCTACCTGGCGCACAGCCTGCGCCCGCACACCCTGCGGGCCCACGACCTGCTTTACCGCTGCCAGTACGCGGTGACCCACCATTTCGCCAACGTCCGGCGGCTGCTCCAGGACGAAGCCCGCAGCGTGAAGATTTTCGAGGCCCTGCGTCGGGCCCGGCCACAGGAGGCGTTCGCCGGCAAAGAGCTGGCCCTGCTGCAATACACCGAAAAGCTCACCCGCGACCCGGCCTCCGTCCGCCGCGCGGACATCGAGTGCTTGCGGAAAAGCGGCGCCGACGACGGCCAGATCCTGGAGGTCAACCAGGTCTGCGCCTGCTTCAACTACGCCAACCGGCTCCTCAGCGGGTTGGGCGTCGACGTCGGGGAGGACACGATCGGCTTTTACCCGCCAGGCTGAACCGGGAGCCGCCTCTCGCGCGCCAATTTTCCTTGACGCCGCGGCGGAAGCGTGCTACACCTACGTCGGTGCCTGCGAAAAGCTATGCGGTAGCCATGCCGATGGATTACTTCCTGGCCTGGTACCCCAAGTGGTTTCCGTAAACCCCTCCCCTCCAGACTCCGCGACTGCAACGTACCTTTCTGACTCACGAAGGAGGAACAGACACACATGAAACTCATGGAGCAAATTATCGAAGCCACCGTCGCGGGCGACCAGGAATGCTGCGTGTCCCTGGCCAAACAGGTGTTGGCCCAGGGGGTCGATCCCCTGCAGGCGATAGAAGAAGGATTCTCTCGAGGGATGTCGATCGTCGGGGAGAGATTCGCCCGGATGGAGTACTACCTCCCCGAGTTGCTCCGCTGCGCCGACGCCATGAAGGCGGCCATGGAGGTGCTCCGGCCGCACTTGGGCGAGGGTCAGCAAGCCGGGGGCCGGGGTTCGATCGTGCTGGGCACGATCCAGGGGGACCTGCACGACCTGGGCAAGAACATCGTGCGCACCATGCTGGAGGTCTCCGGCTTCACGGTGCACGACCTGGGCTGCAACGTGCCCGTGCGCCAGTTCGTGGACCAGGCCGAGCAGCAGCGGGCCGACATCATCGCCGCCTCCGCCATCCTGACCATCACCATGGCCTACATGCCGGACCTGGTAAACCTGGTCGGCGAAACAGGCGCGCGCGGCAGGTTCAAGATTATGCTCGGCGGCGCTCCGGTCACCCCCGAGTTCGCGGCCAAAGCCGGGGCGGACGGCTACGGGGAGAACGCCGCCCAGGCGGTCGACGTGGCCAAGAGCCTGCTGCAGGCGAAAAAGGAGGGTAAGTGAAATGACCGACTTTTGGGATGTCTATCAGCGCAGCGAAACCGGTCCCTTCGTCAAGGAGGCGGACTTCGACCGGCAGGTCGGCGCGGTGGCCGCGCTGGCGGTCAAGAAGCACGGCCTGCGCTTCGACCGGGAGCAGGTGATCCCTGCGGACGACGACCTGGCCGACCGCATGTACCAGGCGGGGCTGGACCTGTTCCTGGAGCTGGGCATTTACTGCAAGGACTCCAGCCGCCTGATCAAGTTCAGCCGCAGCGAGGTGGAGTGGGCTTTGCAGCACGCCCCCGTCTCGGTCACCTACGGGCAGGGACGGGAAACGCGGACCATGCGCTTCCGCGGTGTCGAGGACCCCAATCCGCCTTTCTGCGTCAACACTCCCGTGGGCTGCACCGTGGGGGAGGAGCGCTTTGTGGCCATGGTGCAGAGCTACGCCCAGGAGCCCTTGAGCGACACCTTCTCCAGCGCCTTTAGCCAGACGGTGCACGGGCGGCCCATCAAGAGCGGCACCCCCCAGGAGGTGGAAGCGGCCGTCTGGAACGTGCTCAAGCTGCGGGAAGCGGCGCGGGCCGCCGGTCGCCCGCTGATCGGCATCCACAACCTGATCTCCAACGCCGAGAAGACCGACGCCATCCTGGCGGCCATGCAGCCGGAGCTCGGCGTGCAGCCCAACGACGGGCTGGCCGTGGCCGCGATGGCCGAGATGAAGGTCGACTACGAGCGCCTGAAGAAGGTGGTGTACCTGAACCACAGCCGCCTCAACCGCTACGGGCTGTACGGGCCGATCATGGGCGGCTACTCCGGCGGCCCGGAGGCAACCGCCGTGGTGCACGTGGCGCACCACTTCCTGGGTCTCCTGGCCTTCGGCGCCCAGTGGCACGACGGCTTCCCCCTGCACCTGATGCAGGGGTGCAACAGCACCCGGGACCTGCTCTGGCTGATCGCCGTCACCGGCCAGGCGCTGGCGCGCAACACCCGGCTGCTGATCGGGGTCAGCCCCTTCACGGCGGCGGGCCCTTGCACCGAGATGGTGGTTCACGAGCTGGCCGCGGTGGTCCTGGCCGCGACCGTGTCCGGGCTGCACCTGAACCTGGCGGCGGTGGCGCGCAACAAGCTGCCCGAACGCTCCAGCGGCATGGAAGCGCGCATCGGCTCCGAGACGGGGCACCTGATCGCCCGTAAGCGGATCAGCCGCCGGCAGGCCAACGAGATCGTGAAAAAGCTCCTGGGTGAATACGAGAGCCGGATCCCACAGGCTCCGGAAGGGAAGCGCTTTGATGAGTGCTACGACCTGGCGACGGTCCGGCCGACCCGGGAGTACCTGGATCTGTACGAGCGGTGTAAAGAGAAGCAGAGCCGCTTCGGCCTGAACTGGAGCTGAACGTGGCGCCCCGATTTTCGTATCTCGCCCCCGAGCAACAGCGCCGCCTGCACGCGGCCAGCCTGGAAATACTAGAGAAGGTCGGGGCTTACCTGCAGGACCCGCAGTCCATCGAGCTGCTGCGCAAGGCGGGAGCGAAAGTCGAGGAAGGAGGCAGGGTGCATTTCCCGCCTCAGCGGGTGGAATGGGCCCTGTCCGTGGCGCCGAAAACCATCCGGCTGTTCGACCGCGAAGGTCAACCGGCCCTGCCCCTGGAAAGGGGCAGGGTCTTCTTCGGCCCCGGCTCGGACTGCCTCTACATAATCGATCACCGCAGCGGGGAGCGGCGGACAGCGACGCTCCGTGACGTGGAGGAGGCGGTGCGGCTCTGCGACGCCCTGCCCAACATCGACTTCCTGATGTCCGCCTGTCTTCCCTCGGACGTCCCGCCGGAGCGGGCCAACCAGATGCAGATGCGCGCGATGCTGGAGGGTAGCTCCAAACCCATCCTGTTCGTGACCAACGACTTCCAAGCCTGCCTGGAGGTGGTGCGAGCGGCCGAGGCGGTCGCCGGCGGGAGCGAGGCGCTGGCCGCGCTCCCGTTCTGCGGCTGCTACATCAACGTCACCGCCCCCCTGCGGCACAACACCGACTCCCTGCGGAAACTGCTGTTCCTGGCGGGCAAGGGCATCCCCACCACGTACACCCCCATGGTGCTGCGGGGGGTGAGCGGGCCGGTGACCAGCGCGGGGGCCAGCGCGGGGGCCATCGCGCTGGCCAACGCCGGCGAGCTGGTCGGAGTGGTGCTGGCCCAGCTCGCACGCGAAGGCGCCCCCATCATCCACAGCGGCGGCTACGGCGATGTGTTCGACATGCGCACGCTGGTCGGGGCCTACGCCGGGCCCGAGAGCTACGGAGGCCGTTCGGCCATGGCCGCTTTTTACGGCCTGCCCTCCTTCGGCCTGGGCGGGGCGAGCGACTCCAAGCTGCCCGACGAGCAGGCGGCGGCCGAGGCGGCGCTCACCCTTATAATGGAAAGCCTGGCCGGCGTCAACCTGGTACACGACCTGGGCTATTTGGAAAGCGGCAAGTGCTTCTCCCTGCAGATGCTCGCCATCTGCGACGAGCTGGCCGGCTACATCCGGCACTTCCAGCGGGGGATCGAGGTGAGCGACGAGACGCTCGCCCTGGACCTGATCGCCGAGCTGGGCCCGGAGGGCGACTACCTGTCCAGCGAGCACACCGTGCGGCACTTCCGGGAGGGCTGGCTTCCCGCACTGTTCGACCGCAATCACTTCGACGGCTGGGCACAGAGTGGGGCAAAGAGCCTCGGGCAGCGGGCCCGCGAGCGGGTGGAGGGGGTGCTGCAGACCCACACGCCCGTCCCTCTGCCCCCGGATACAAAACGTAGAATAGAGGATATCCTGGGCTAACAGGAGGCGGCCATGACCACCGCGGGTGCGATCCCCACGATCTGCCGCCAATGCGACATGCGCTGCGGCATCCAAGTCAAGGTCGTCGGCGGCCGGATCGTGCGAATCACCGGCCTGGAAGCCCACCCGCAAAACCGCGGCCGGCTCTGTCCCAAGGGTCCCGCCGCCATCGACACGGTCTATCACCCCGAACGGCTGCTCCGTCCCCTGAAGAAGACCGCCGGCGGCTCCTTCACCCAGATCCCGCTGGAGCAGGCAATGGCGGAAATCGCCACGCGGCTGGCCGAGATCCGCGACCGCCACGGCGCCCGCGCCATCGCCTGCTGGCAGGGAGAGGCGCTGGGCTTCGGCCAGCAGGAGCACTACGCCCGCCGGTTCATGCACGCCCTGGGGTCTCCCAATTTCCTGTCCTGCAACGCCGTGTGCTACGTGGCCCGCTACCTGGCCTACAAGCTGGTCCAGGGGTACTGGAACCCCTGCCCGGATTTCCGCAACGCCCGCCTGATCGTGTTGTGGGGCGCCAACCCGCCCGTCTCCCATTTCACCTTCATGGGCCCCATCGAGGAGGCGAAAAAGCGGGGCGCCCGCCTCCTCGTCATCGACCCCCGGAAAACCGAGATCGCCCGGCAGGCGGACCTCCACCTGATGCCCTGGCCCGGCACCGACGGCGCCCTGGCCTGGGGCTGGATCCGGCACCTGCTGGAAAGCAGGCGCTACGATCGCGACCTGGTGGAGAAGCGGTCCGTGGGCTTCGAGGAGCTGGCTGCCTACGCCAGGTCCTTCACCCCGGAGAGGGTAGCCCAGGAAACCGGCCTGGATGCAAGCCAGCTCCTCGCCGGCGCCGAGATGATCGCCGAGAGCCTCCCGCGGGTGGCCAGCTACGTCGGGGTCTCCCTGGAACACCAGGACAACGGCGTGGACACGATCCGCAGCATCGCCTGCCTGGGCGGCCTGTGCGGGGCGGTGGACATTCCCGGCGGCGACCCCTGGCCGGAGGGGCTGGGACTGCAGAGGTTGGACCTGTACCGGGAGCTCCCGCTCCTGGACCTGCAGCCGGTCGGGGCCAAAGCCTACCCCGTGCTCTACGATCTGTACCACGAACCCCACGCCATGACCGGCATCGACGCCATGCTTGGCGAGGGGCCCTACCCCTTGCGCGCGCTGATCGTGGCCGGCGGCAACCCGGCGAATACGAACCCCAACGCGGCGAAAGCGGCCCGGGCGCTGGCCAACCTGGACCTGCTCGTCGTGCGCGACCTGTTCCATACGGAGACCAGCGAGCTGGCCGACTACATCCTGCCGGCCGCCTCGTTCCTCGAGCGCACCGAGCTGCACGTGTACTCCCACCACCAGTGGCTGTCCCTGTCCCGCCGGGTGCTGGAATTCCCCGGGGTCGTGGACGAGTACTCGTTCTGGCGCGAGCTGGCGCACCGGTTGGGCTTCGGCGAGCGCTACTTCCCATGGGGAAGCGAGGCCGAGGTCAACCGCTGGCTCCTGGAGCCGACGGGAATCAACGTAGAGCAGCTGGAACAGCATCCCGAAGGCCTGCAGTACAAGCCGGTCCGCTACTGCAAGCAGAAAGGCGAGCCCCTGCCCACTCCCAGCGGGAAGTTCGAATTCTCTTCACGCTACCTGCAGGATCTCGGCTACCCTGCTCTTCCGGAGTACCGGGCGCCTCACGGCCTACGCACACGCTCCGATCACTTCCCCTTACTCCTGATCACGGGGGCGCGAAAAAAAGTCCTCCTGCACTCCAGGTACCGCAACATCCCCCGCTTCCGCAAGCTGCACCCGGAAGCCGAGGTGGAGATCCACCCCGCGGATGCGGCCCGGCTCGCGATCCGGGACCGGCAACCGGTCCGGGTGAGCTCGCAGGTCGGGCACATCGTGGTGAAAGCGCGGATCGTGGCGGAGGACGAAATCCGTCCCGGCGTCCTGCAGGTCACCCACGGTTGGGAGAAGGAAGCGAACGTGAACCGGCTTACCGCCGACGCGGTGACCGACCTCATCAGCGGCTTCCCCCAGCTGACTTCGATTCCCGTACGGATTGCACCGTTTGAGAAAGGCGATGAGGACCCGGGCGGATAAAATTGACGGAATGCTTTCCGGCTTCTATAATCGACGGGGACTGTAATAATGCGGGCGGCAGCGGTTAGACAGGGCATTCACTCCTCGTTTCACAACCTCCGGCGATCCGTCGTCTTCCGCTCGCCCTGGTTCGACATCGTGCAGTTCGTCGTGCTCGTGGCGCTCCTGGTCTGGTTCATGAGCTGGAGCACCGCCCGCCTCGGGTACATCTGGCACTGGTACCGGGTGCCGCGCTTCCTGTTCACCCGGACCGAGGGCCGGCTGGTCGTCGGCCCCCTGCTCAACGGGCTCCTCCTGACCCTCAAGATCTCGGGTCTGAGCCTCCTGTTGTCCTTCGTGCTCGGGTTGGCGACAGCGCTCCTGCGCCTGTCGGAGTCGGTGACCGGCCGGGTTCTGTCGCGCGGGTACCTGGAGCTGATCCGCAACACCCCCCTGCTGGTCCAGCTGTTCGTCGTGTACTTCATCCTGGGCCCGATCCTCGGCCTGGGCAACTTCATTTCCGCGATTCTCGCCCTCACTTTGTTTGAAGGCGCCTACTCTTCGGAAATATTCAGGGCCGGGATCGTGTCCATCCACAAGGGACAGTGGGAGGCCGCCCACTGCCTGGGCCTGAGCCAGCCGGACACCTACCGCTACGTGATTCTGCCCCAGGCGTTCCGGCGCATACTGCCGCTGCTGGCCAGCCAGATGATCACCCTGGTCAAGGACTCCGCGCTGGTCAGCATGATCGCCCTGGCCGACCTGACTCAAGCGGCCAGGATCATCATCGCCCAGACGTTCATGTCCTTCGAGATCTGGTTCACCACCGCGGGGCTGTATCTGGTGGTGACGGTGAGCCTCTCGCTCGTCGTCAGGTACATCGAGAAGCGGTTTCGCATATTCACCTGAGCGGTGGGAAAGGAGGGAAAGCCCGGGAGAAGAATCGGGGTATTGGGGAGTAGAAAAAAAACAAAAAAGAGGAGTAAGGAATGCAAAAAATCGGAAAGATTTTCAGGTGGTTCGTGATTCTGGTCGTGGCCGTAGTTGCGCTCGGCGCTCTGGCCTCCTGTGGCGGACCGAAAGAGGCCGCGGCCAAGGAGGACCTGATCACCGCCATCACCAAGCGGGGCGTCATGCGGGTGGGCTTAAGCGTCTTCGTGCCCTGGTCCTTCAAGGACAAGGACGGGGTGCTCCGCGGATTCGAGATCGACGTGGCCAGCAAGGTGGCCGAGGACTTGGGCGTCAAGGTCGAGTTCGTGCCCACCGAATGGTCGGGGCTGATCCCGGCCCTGCTCACCGGGAAGTTCGACGTGATCATCGCCGGAATGGGGATCGTGCCCGAGCGGGCGATCAAGGTGAACTTCACGGCGCCCTACGACTACTCCGGCATGTCCATCAATGCCAACAAAAAGCTGGCCCCCAACTGGTACGACCTCGCGAAGTTCAACGACCCGAAGGTGACCCTGTCCGTGAGGCTGGGCACCACGGCGGTGGACGCGGCCAAGAAGTTCTTCCCCAAGGCGCAGTTGCGCCAGTTCGACAACGAGGCGGAGAGCGAGCAGGAAGTCCTGAACGGCAAGGCGCACGGCGTGGTGGCTTCCG
>Ga0315273_10000368_pt1 | contig 46233 bp, 40 predicted proteins | sample YL17G02_0_MG_FD_205753 | JGI IMG/M metagenome (GOLD analysis project Ga0315273, IMG submission 205753) | Sediment microbial communities from Yellowstone Lake, YNP, Wyoming, USA - YL17G02_0 | ecosystem: Environmental > Aquatic > Freshwater > Lake > Sediment | place: USA: Wyoming | collected...
GCGCCCGCCGCGCGAGCCCCAGCGACGCCAACGCCGCCGCCTTCCCCGGCCCGTCCGCCATGCGCGCCACCAGCTTGGCCAGCACGCCCGGCGGCGCGCCACCGGCCTTGGCGGCGGCCGCGACGTCGTCCGCGCGCAGGGGGCAGCGCCGGCGGTCGGCGCACAGCGCGTCGAGCGCGTCCCACGATTTGAAGCCCACGTGGTGCGCGACCCGCAGCCAAGCAAACCTTTTCTCGCTCAGCCCGGCTTTGGCCTTGACCTGGAGCGCGGCGGCTTCGTCGCCCAGGGAGAGGAGAGCGGCCGCCGTGCCGGCGGCCGAGCGGCCGGCGAGCATGGCGTGGCCAGTCGAGGCTTCGAGGGCCAGTTGCAACCGGCGCAGGGACGCGCCCTCGGCCGCGAGCGCGGCGCGCAGGGAGCCGGCCGGCAGCATGCCGGCCGCTTCGTCGAGCGCGGCCGCCGACGCGACCGCCGCGTCGCGCTCGGCGCGCCCGGACGCGCCCGCGCGCCGCGCGTCCACCGCGCGGCAGGCAGCAGCGGCGGAGGCGTTGATGGACGCGATGGCCCGCACGTTCGCAGCCGCCGTGGGCGTGAGCAACGCTTCGGCCCGCCCCCCTCCCAGCTCGGCAGCCACCGCGGCCGCCGCCCTACTCGCGCGCGCCGCGGCCGCCACTCCCGCATCATCCCCGACGGCATCAAGCACGTGAGCGATGAGGTCGGGGTCGCCGCTGGCCAGGGCGGCGGCGAGGGCGCGCGGACCGTCGCCGAGGCGCAGCAGGAGCGGCACGCGCTCGCCCGCGTCGGGCTCGGCGGCGAGCAGGTCGGCGGCCAGGGCGCGGCGGCCTGCAGAGGCGGCGGTGGAGGCTAGGGCGCCATACCTGACGCCGGGCACGCCGTCCAGCCGGTCCGTGATGCGCGCGGCCAACGCCGCGTCGGGCACGCCCGCGCTCGCGGGCGCGCCGATGACCGCCCCCGCCCAGTGCGCCGCCACCGGCCCCGCGGGCACGCCGAGAGTGGCCGCCGCGCGCAGGGCGAGCAGGTGGTGTCCCCGGCGCGCCAGGCGGCCGACGAGGGCGTCGTCGCCGAGGACGGCTGCCTGCGCGGCGGTGAGCGGCACGCCCACCCCCGGCTCGCGCGCCGCGCGCAGCACGCGCAGGCGGGCGATGGTGATCGCGACCGCTGAAGCGGCCACTTTGGTGGCGGCGGCCAGGGACAGGCCGGCGGTGGGGTCGGGGAGGTGCGCGTCGTCGTCGTCGGCGGCGGTCGCGCCGGCGCCGCCCCCCTCTTCCCCCTCGTCCTCGGTCCCTCCCCCAAGCGCAAACGAGACGCCCATGACCGCCGCTTTCAGCAGCTCGGCCTGCTGCCGCGGGCGCAGCGAGGCCGCGGCTGCCGCCGCACACGCGGCGGCCGCGCGGGGCAGGGCGCGGCGGGGGAGGCCGCGGAGGCCGGCGGCGCCCGCGGCGTCCCCGGCGTCGAGCGCTTTCCGCGCGTCGGCCAGGGCGGCCGATGCCGCGGTCGACCCGGGCCTCAGCGTGGCGGCCAGCTCGTCGGGCACGCGGCGCAAGAGGGAATGGTCCGCGGCCGCAACAACGCGCACGCCGTCGACCTCCTCGGCCAGCGCCGCGCCGCCCACGATGTCGTACCGCACCCAGTCGCCGTAGGGGCCGACGACAAGCACGAGGTCGGGCCAGAGCAAGGCAACCGCGTCCGCGCCACACCACGCCGCGGCGGTCGGCGCCGTGTCGGCCGCCGTCGTGAATTCCGACAGCGCCCGCCCAAAGTCGGCCGCCCACACGGTGACGCGCCCGTCGTCGGTGACGGCCGCGACAAAGCCGGCGCAGGCCGAGACGGCGAGGTGGGCGATGCGCGAGAGCCCAGGGGTCAGCGTCGCGACAACCGTCGCCCCGAGCGCATCGCACGCCGAGATGCGTCCCCCGACCGCGACCAGCGCACGCGCCCCCGCGGCCGACCCGGGCAGCGGCGGGAGGACGGCGAGGGCAGTAATGTCGCCCGCGGGCGGCGGCGCGAGCGGCGCGACGCGCGGCGTGCCGCGGCCCACGCCCTCGGCCGACACGAGGCCGCCGCCGCCCGTCAAGGCCACGAGACCAGTGCCGTGAAACGCGACGCGGGCGACACCATCCCGAAAGGCGTCGGCGCCGAGCGTGAACGAGCGCGCGGGCTCGTCGTTGAGCGGGGCAAACAGTTTGGCCGTCCCGGACGCGCTCACCACGCACAGGTCTTCATCGTCCGTCCACGCCATGCCCGCCACGAGGCCGCCGTCCCACTCAAACTCGGCCAGGCGCGCGCCGGCCGCAGTGAAGGTGCGCAGCATCGACCGCGCGTCGCCGCCGGGAGCCACGCGCACCAGCTTGCGGTCGTCGCGGAGCAGGGCGATGGGGCCGGCGTACCGGCCGGACGCGATGCTGAAGAAAAGGGGATGGGGGGTCGGCGCAGTCGGTCAGCCCCTCCCCATCCCCTCTCTCCTCTCTCTCATCTCACCGCATGTCGGCCAGACACACGTCCCAGTCCAGGTGGTGCAGCACGACGCGCTCGTAGAAGCGGTCGCCACACAGCTGCCAGTCGCCCGCGGCCATCTCGGGCGCGGGGGGCGGCCGCTCGATGCCGGGGGCGATGCCCCGCGCGGTCGCGGATGAGCGTGGGGGTGTGAGGCGAGGCGGCGGGCGCCGTCACAGACCGGCGCGCGCGCGTTCGCGCTGCCTCTCTCCCCTCGTCACTTGCGCCGCGTGCGCCGCCCCTCGCGCGTGCCGCCCCGACCGCGCTTCTTTGCCGCGTCCGACTCCGGGGCGGCGGCGGCCGCGTCGTTCCCGCTCGCGGCGTAGAACGAGGGCGTGCCCGCGGCTGCTGGCGCCGTCTCCCCAACCTCCTCCTCGCCCGCCACGTCCAGCGCGTCCACGCCGTCGGCCGCGTCGGCTAGCGCGTGCAGGGGCGCCGAGGGGCGGGCCGTGGACGGGGGCGGAGCGGGAGCGGGGGTGGCGTCGGCCGCGGCGTCGTCGGCCGCCGCGACCGCCACGTCGCCTTGCCCCTGCGTCTCCTCCTGCTGCTGCCCATACGCCACCACCTCGTCCCGGCGCGCCGCTGCGGTGGCGAGCGCGGCCGCCGCCAGGTCGCCGCACGCCGCCCGCAGGCGCTCGCCTTGCGCCTGCAGCGCGGCCTTGTGCGCGGCCGCGTCGGCGCGGGCGAGGCGCGCGGCCGCGGTGGCGGCGTCGGCGTCGGCGCGCGCCGTCGCGGCGTCGGCGCGCGCGGTGGTCGCCGCCGCCACCACCGCCTTGGTCTTGGCTTCCGCCGCCGCCAGCTTGCCGTCCAGCGCTTCCATTGCCGCCTTGACCTCCACCCGCTGCACCGCCACCGCCTCGAGCCGGGCGGCGTGCGCGGCGAGCGCCGCGCGGTGGTTGCCGAGCTCGGCCTCGGCGGCCGCCACCGCGGCGCCGCCCGCCCGCACTTCGGCGACGAGGGCGTCGAGTTTGGACGCGGCGCGCGCCAGGCGTACATCCAGAGCGGTCACGGTGGCGGTCAGGGTCGCGAGCTCGGAGCGCGCGGCGTCGCGCTCGGCGCGCAGGGCCGTGGCCGTATCGTCGCGCGCGCCGGCGAGCGTGGCGGCGTCCGACCCGTCGGCGCGGGCGTCCAGGGCGGCCTGCGCCGCGGCCAGGGCGGCCGCGAGAGAGTCGGCGCGCGCAGCTGCCGCCGCTGCAGCGGCGACGGCCGCGGCCTCGGACTCTTGACAGGCGGTGAGGGTGGTGGTCAGGGTGACCCTGGAGTGGAACGAAAAGGTTGGGGTGGGGTCCGAGGTGGGGGAAAGAAAGAGGAGAGGGCACGTTGTTGGCCCACCATCCCTCCCAGGCCGGCCCCGCCGGCTTGGCAACGCTTCCTGCAGCCGCCACAGCTCTCCACCACCCCTCATCATCAACTCACTCCTTGGTCGCCGCCTCGTTCAACCCCGCGCGCAGGCCGGCGACCGCCGCGTCGCGGTCGGCCAGCGACGCGGCCAGCGACGCCGCCTCGTCCGCGACGGCGGCCAGCTCGGGCGGGAAAGGGAGGGTGGAGGGCATGATGGCTAGGCCGGCGGGTGTGGAGGAGCTGTCGCTGCGCGCGCGGCAGAGGCGGACGCATCGGGGTCGCTCGCTCACTCACACTTGCACAACCCCCCCCCATCCGTCACCGCCCCAGTCGGTCGCGCTCACTGCAATGCGCGCCCCACCGGCGTCCGACCTCGCGACGGTGAGCGCAAGCGCTGCGCAAGCCATGGCAGTTGTCGGGCAATGCGCGCTCTAGCGCGCCGGCCGCCGCCCGCGCCTCCCTAGTCGGGGTTAAGAGACATTCACACCCACCTCCTGCACCTTTACACCGACAGGCGCCCGCCCAGCAGGCCACGCCCACCCCCCACCCCTTGTCATCCCCAACCCGCCCCCTGGTCAACGACCCCGACTGCACCGGCAACGTGTGGCAAACACTGGAGCGGTTGACTGCCCGCGTCGCCCACCTGGAGGCCGACGTCGAGGCGGGCATTGTGGACAAGCGCGGGCTGTGGGGCGCGGTCGCCGAGCTCGCGTCCCGGCAGCAGCCGCTGACGGCTTGTACAGCGGCGCTGGTGGCGCGTGTGGCCGGTGGCGTCAGCTTGGACGAGCTGGCGGGAGGAGGGACGGTGGCGGGGGTGGGGGCGGCCGTCGTGGTCGAGCCGCCTCTTCTCGTCCCCACCCCTTCTCTCACCAACCCGCCTTCTTCCCTCGACACCCTGACCGCGCGCATCACAGAACTCGAACTCAAAAACGGCGACCTGGAGGACGCCCTGCTGGCCGCGCCCGCGCCGGGCGACTGCGGCGCGGCCGAGCGCGCGGCGCAGGCCGTGGAGGCCGCCAACGCGTTGGCCGCCCAAAACGCGCTCCTCGCCGCCCGCCTGCGCGCGCTCAACGAGCGCGCGCCCGCTGTGGCGGCGGCAGGGGAAATGCTCGAAGCGCTGCGCGACGAGGCGGCCGGCCTGCGCGCCGACAACGCGCGGCTCGCGGGGATATTGGACACGCTGCAGGTGGGGTCGAATCCCAAAGCGGGCATGGCGCGCCAGTGCGCCCAGCTGCGGGACGAGGCGAAAGCGCTCGACGCCGACCGCGCGGCGGTCGCCGCCGACCTGCGCGCCGCCAAGCGCGCATTGGCGGCGTCATCGGCCCCGGGCACGCCCAGCGTCGGGGGCGTGCTGGAACTGGACGCCGCGTTTGGTGGTGGAGCGGGCGGCGGGCCCGCGCACTCCCCCGCCGCCCCTGGAGGCGCGACCGCCGCCCTGCTGGCCGCCGAGCTGCGCAACGCGCGCACCGAGATCGAGCACCTGAAGCAGGGCAGCGGTGACGCGGCGCCGGCCTCGGCTCTGCCTTTGGCGCCGCGCCCTTCCTCCGCCACAACGCCTCGCTCCCCTTCCTTGCGCGCCCTGCTCTCCCGCACCCGCCCCTCCAAGGCCGACCGGGCCCGGGCCGATGCCCGCATCGCCCAACTCGCCCAAGACAACGCGCGCCTGCTCGAGGAAAACGCGCGCCTGGCGGCCCGCGCGCACGCCACCGCCGACAGGGCGGCCGAGGCGGCGCGCCGGGATGGAAAATCAGGGAGGCTGACGCAGGCGCTAGCGGGGCTGGTGGACGACTTGACGCGGGAAAACGCGGTCCTCGTCGAGCGCGCGCTCTCGCTCGCGGGCGATGTTCGGTCCCTGGCCGGCGCGCACGTCGTGGACGCCGCGTTTGCCGCGTCCGAGGATGGAGCGTCCGCCGGGCCCGCCGCCGACGCCGCGCGCGCTTTGGCGGCGAGCGCGGCTGCCGACGCCGACGCCGCGCGCGCGGCGCGCGTCGCGCTCGCCGAGCGCGCGTCGGGGGCGCTCGCAGGGGTGAGCCGCGAGAAAGACAGCGGTGGTGAAGTGGCTGGCGGCGGCGTCTGCCTCGCGGTCGACGCGGTGGGCAAGTAGGGAAGGGAGAGGAGCGTGCGGAGAGTTTTTGTCGCTATGGCCCCACTCCCCTCCACCATGAGGACCCGCTCCTCCGCCGCCCGTCGCGGCGGTGCTGCCGACGGCAGCGGCAACGGCCCGCCCCCCGCGCCGCCAGCCGCGGCCCCGGACGTCTCTTTGCCGACCGCGTCCGAGCTCGCGGCGGCGGCCGCCGCGCGCGACCGCCTGCTGCACGGCGTGCGCGAGAGAGCGGTCGTGGACAAGGTGTGAAAGGCGGGGCGGGCGGGCGGGGCAGCGGCGCGCGGCGCCCGCATCGCGCGCCCATGTCCGCCCCTCCCGCCACCTCAGCTGCCCGACGGCACCCCCCCGCCCGTCGTGGACGTGCCCCTGCTGGCCACGAGCGACATGCGCCCGCTGCCCGAGGGCGGCGTCGCGGCCGAGCTGGACGCCGCGGCGACGGGCGCGGCGTCCGCCGACTGGGCGGCCGCCGCGCGCGCGCTGGAGACGCTGCGGCGCGGCTTTGTACACCACAAGGAGGCGGCGGCGACAGCGTTGTGCGTGGGGGTAGGCGTTTTGGGGGTGGAGGGGGCGTCGAGAGCGCCGCGCGCCGACCGCCCTCCTTCCTCTTGCAGACCTGCCGCCATCCCCGCCATCGTCGCTTCCGTCGCCTCGCTGCGCAGCGCCCTCACGCGGGCCGGCCTGGCCGCCGCGGGCGACGCCGCGCTCGTTTTCCCCTCCCTCCCCGACCGCGGCGAGGCCGCCTCCCTGCTCCTCCTGCCCTGCCTGCTCGCGCGCGCGGCGTCCAACGACAAGCGGTTTGTGGTGCAAGCGGCTGCCACCGCGCTGGCCGCGGTGGCGGCCGCGGCGCAGCCCGCGCCGGTCGGGGCGGCGCTCGCGGCGGCTGCCGCCGACAAGAGCGTGCGCACCGCGACGGCAGCCGCGGTGGCGTTGACAGAACTTCTGGCGGAAGCCGCCTGCGACGACGTGCTGCGCGGCGAGGCCGCGGCGACAGCCGCCGCGGCCGCCTCCACCCTCGCCGCCGCCGCCGCCCCTGCCGCGCGCGCCGCCGGCCGCGCCCTGCTCGCCGCGCTGGCGCCCGACAAGGAGAACGCGGCGCCGGTGGTGGCCAAGAAGAGAGCCGCGTCGGCGGCGGCGGGCGGCGTGCGCGCGGCGGTGCTCGCGGCGCGCGCGGCGGCCGAAGACGACGCCGCAAAACCCAGGCCGTCGCCCGCCCGCCCCGCGCTTGCGTAGGAAGAAGGCCTCTTTGCAACCAACTCCACACTCCTCATCACCCCGGCGCAGCGCGCGCCCCTCTCCCCTTCTCTCTGTCATCACCAGCCAATGTGCTTGTAGCCGTCGCCCGCGTACGCGGCGTCCGCGCCCAGCTCGGCCTCGATGCGCATCAGCTGGTTGTACTTGGCCAGCCGCTCGGAGCGGCAGGGGGCGCCCGTCTTGATCTGGCCGGTGGCGAGGCCGACGGCGAGGTCGGCGATGAACGAGTCCTCCGTCTCGCCCGACCGGTGCGACGCCATGACGCCCCACCCCGCTTCCTTGGCCAGGCGCACGGCTTCAATGGATTCCGTGATCGTGCCGATCTGGTTGATCTTGAGCAGGAGCGCGTTGCACGCTTTCTTCTCGATCGCTTCCTTCACGCGCTTCGGGTTCGTCACCAGCAGGTCGTCCCCAACGACTTGGCACAGGCCCGCGCCAGTGAACGCGGTCCACTCGGCCCAGTCGTCCTGGTCAAAGGGGTCCTCGATGGTGATGATGGGGTAGTCGCGGCAAAACTGTTTGTAGAGGTCGATGAGCGCGGCGCCGGTGAGCGCTTTCGACCCGTCGGACGCCTTGTTCTTGAAGTCGAGGTCGTACTTGCCGTCCTTGAGGAATTCAGAGGCCGCCACGTCCATGCCCACCTTGACCTTGCCCGTGTAGCCCGCGGCTTCGATCGCCTGGTTCACGAGGTTGAGCCCTTCCTCGTTAGACCCGATGTTGGGCGCAAACCCGCCCTCGTCGCCCACGTTGCACGCGTCCTGGCCGTATTTCTTCTTGATGATGCCCTTGAGCGCGTGGTAGACCTCGCACCCCATGCGCATGGCTTCGGTGAAGGAAGACGCGCCGACGGGGAGGATCATAAACTCTTGCATCGCGAGCGCGTTGCCCGCGTGCGAGCCACCGTTGATGATGTTGAAGGACGGGACGGGCAGGATCAGCTTGGAGTTGCCGGCGAGGTTGGCAATGTGTTTGTAGAGGGGCACGCCTTTCTCGGCGGCGCCGGCCTTGCAGACGGCCATCGACACCGCCAGAATCGCGTTGGCCCCCAGCTTGCCCTTGTTGTCCGTGCCGTCGAGCGCGTTCATCTTGGCGTCGACCGCCTTTTGGTCGGCGGGGTCCATGCCGAGGAGGGCTGGCGCGATGAGGTCGTTCACGTTCTTGACCGCGCCGAGCACGCCCTTGCCCGCCCACGCCGACCCGCCGTCGCGCAGCTCCACGGCCTCGTAGATGCCAGTGGACGCGCCGGAGGGGACGGCCGCGCGGAAGGTGCCCTTGTGCGTCGTGACGTCGGCCTCGACGGTCGGGTTGCCGCTGTCAGAGGGAGGGGTAAGGAAAGGGGCGCCGGCGGCGTGGATCTTAGGGACGCGATCCGCCACGCGGATCGCGTGCGTCGACGGTGCCGGGCCGGGCGGCGGCGAACGGGGCGCGGGGCGGGCCGAACGCCGGCGCACAGGGCGGCTGCCGCGGCGCTGCCCTCGCGCGCCCTCCCCTCCCCCTCTCTCACCGGGAGTCGATGATCTGGCGGCCCTCGACCTTGATAATCGCCGACGGCGCCATCTTCTGGAACGTGGTGGCCTAAAAGAGAGGGGGGGAGGGGCGGTGGGCGGCAGGCGGGGGGCGGCGCGCGGGGCTTGCGCGCCGCAGGAGGGGCGCCGGCGCCCCCGGCCGACAGTGCAGCACCCCCCTAGTGGCGGCGGCTATTGCGCAGCCCCGCATGGGGGCCGTGCAAGGTCGCACACGGCCTTGGCGCGCCACCCTCCCCTCCCCTCGCGTCGCTGCCCGCTGTCGCCCGCACCCCGCGCACCAGGAAGGAGAGCGGCTCGTCCGGGCGCGCCCGCACGGCCTCATTGACGGCCGACTCGACCTGTGAAGAGGGAGTGGGGGGTGGGAGGGTGGGAGGCCGAGGCGCGGGGGCGCGCGGCGCGAGCGGCGGAAGAACACGGGCCTGGCCGCCCCGCGGGGGGCTTGCCAACCCGTCCGGCGCCCGCGGGGGCAAGGGCGCGCCCAATGCGGCGCCCAGGAGGGCGCGCGGCCCACGATCGAGGCTGTCCGCGGGGCGCCGCCCCGGCGCCCCGCGCGCCCCCTCTCAACCGCGCGCACCTTGGCGGCCAGGTCCTTCTCCTCGATGTACGCGGTGACGGAGGCCATGGTGGGGTGGGTGGTGGGGGGCGGGGTCGGGAGCGAGGTCTGCCGGGAGTGGGAGCGCCGCGCGTCGCGCCGCAGAACACCCCGCATCCGCCTCCCGCCTCCCTCCCCGCGATGGCGGGCGATGCGCGCGAGCCCCTGCTGGCGCCCGGTGAGCAGAGATGGGTCGTGGGCTTGTCAGAGGCGCCACCCCTCGCCGACCTGCCGGGCCGACCGCCGCCCTCGACCCCGCACCCCTCCTCTCCAGCCCCCGCGCTCGACCCCTTGCACACGCACACGGCCGCAGGATCGACCCTGGCGGCGGCGGGCGCCCTCCCGACCCCCCTCTCCCCTCTCACGTCCCACCCCGACCGCGGCCGCGGCTGGGCCGCCCCCCTGCGCGCCGCCGGCCGCACGCCGGCTTTGCTGGAGGCGGGGAGGCACGCGGGCCGGTCGACCGTGACGTACGCGGGCGGCGGCTCGGGCCACCCCTGGCGCACCGACGCGCTCGGCGCCGCGCTCGCGCTCGGCTGGCCGCGCATGCTGGCAACGATGGCGGCCGCCTACATCGCCTGCTTCTCCTGCTTTGCCGTCGCCTGGTACGCCCTGGCCGCGGTCGGCCGCGGCCGGTGCACGGTGGGCGTCGACCCGGGCGCCGGCGCGCGCCGCGCGGCGGTCGCCGCGTTCATGCTCTCGGTCGAGGCGCAGCAGACCATCGGCTTTGGCCTGCGCGCGCCCAGGGCGTGCTTGGCAAGCGCGTGCCTGTTGGCGGCGCAGACGGTGACTGGAGCGGCTCTGACCGCGCTCTGCGCGGGCCTCGTGTTTGCGCGCGTCGCGCACCCGCGCCGCGCCGCGCGCTCGCTCTTCGTCTCCGAGGCCGCCTGCCTCGCCAAGCGCGCCGGCGTGCCCACGCTCTCGTTCCGCGTGCTTGACGTGCGCCCCGGGCGGTGCAAGGGTCCGGCGGTGTCCGCGCACCTCTTTCGGTGGGCGCCGCCCGGCGCGGCGACCGCCGAGGGCGAGGCGGCGCCGTGGACGGTGGACGAGCTGGCGCTGACGCCGGCGCACCTGCCACCACTGCTCCTCCCGGTCACGGTCGAGCACAGGATCGACGCCGCGTCGCCGCTCCGCGGCGCGACGCTTTCGTCCCTCCTCGCCGCGTCCGCAGAGATCGTCGTCACCCTGGCCGCCCCCACCGAGCGCGGCGACGCGGTGGTGACGCGCTCCTTTCTGGCGTCCGAGCTGCACCTGGGGTGCGCGTTTGTGCCGGCGGTCGCCAAAGGGCGCGGCGGCCGCGGCGCGGCGGTCGACGTCGCCGCCTTTCACCGGGTGGCACCCCTGCCAGGGCTGCCGCCCGGGGCGACGCCGGCCGAGTTGGCGGCGGCCGTGTTGGGGGGAGGGGAGGCGTGAGCAGTTCGTGCGTGCGTTGTTGCAACCGACGGACCGCCGACCACACCCCTCGCGCTCTCTCTAGCGCCCAAACAGGCGCTTCTTCTGGGCCTGCGCCGGAGTTTGAGCCGCCTCTGCCACCGCCTTTGGCGTGCCCGACCCCGGGCACAGCGCCTCGGCTTCCGCCAACGCGGCCGCGGCCGCCCGCCCTCGCGCCGGCGCCGGCGTCGCGGCCGGCAAATCCACCGGCGCCCCGTCCGCCACGCGCGCCACGCACGCCACCCCCCGGTGCACGTACGCGATGTGCAACGCTTTGGCCTCGCCGGGCGCGGGGTCGCAAAAGCCGAGCAGGGCGGGGCGGGGGGCGGTCGCGGCGAGCGTGAGGCGGCCGCCGCCCACCAACAGCCGCAGCGCGGCCGTCACGTCCACGGCGGCGGCCAGGGTGGCGAGCTCGGCCAGCGGGTCGGGAGAAGTGGGGGAGGTGGGGGAGGAGGCGTCGGCGTCAGCGTCGGCCTCGCCACCACTCTCCTTCTCCTCTTCTCCTCTGGCCGCCGCGCGGTCGAGCGCCGCGGGCGGCCCGTACAGCGCGGCCACGACGATGATGCCGCCCGCGGCCGCCTCCTTGGCCGCCCGCCGGCGCGCGACGGGCGCGAGCAGGCGCGCCTGGTCGCGCGCGCGCGCCAGCACGGCCGCCGTCTCGCCCGCGGCAGCCGCTCGGCGAGCGGCATCGGCGCGCGCGCGCAAAGCGCGCCGCACAGGGCGGAGCACCACGGCCTGCAGCGCGAGGCCGGCCAGGGGCGGCCCCAGCAGCGCGATGGCCAGCGCCTTGGCGTCGGCCGCGTCCCTCGTCCCCGGCGCGCCGCGGGAGAGGAGGATGGGAAAATCAAACGCGTGGCCGCCACGCGCAAACCTCGGGCGCAGCGTGACGCCGCCGGAGCCGACCGCGAGGCCAGCGCCCGCGGTTGCGACGTCGGAGAGGCGCTTGGTGGCGCCCACCTCCACTTCCGCGCCCGCGGTGCCCACGCGCCAGACGAGGCGGGCGGCGACGCCGGAGTGGAGGCGCCAGACGAAACGGCCGGAGAGGCCGGTCGCGGCGCCGACCTCCACCCGGGCGGCGACAGTCAGGCTGGCCCCCCGCCGCACAAACCCGAGGGCGGCCCCGGCCGCCGACGCGGGGCCGACGGTCCAGGACGCGTCGGCGTCCACCGTCTCTGTCAACCGCCGCGCGGACGTCAGGGTGAGGCCCGCGACCGCGGGCGCGGCGGCCCGCGGCGCGGCGGGTTGCCAGGTGAACGACACGGACGAGCTCGTCCGCTCCCCCAGCTGCCGGTGCGACGCCAGCGTCAGCAGCGCGCGCAGCCCCAGCGTCGCGCTCGCGTCGACGCTCGTCGCCGCGTCGAGCACCCGCCGCACGCCCGCCACAAACGCGCCGCCCCCGGCGCCCCGCCGCACGCCCACTTGGCCGCCCAGGGTGGCGCCGGCCCTGTCGCCGAGGGGGAGGTGGACTTGAGTGGACATCGCCATTCCCGCGAGCTCCGGGGCGCGCGCGGCACTCGCGTCGTACGGATCCACGGCATCGCACGCATCGATCTTGACCACGTACGCGCCCCGGTGAGCCACCTTGGCCTCCAGGCGCGCGTCGGCGGCCTTGGCCTGAAACGCGGCCCACGCGGCACGCATCTCTTCCACCGACTGGAGCTTGGTGCCGACAGTCAAGCCGGCGTCCAGGCCTTGGGCGCCATAGATGTCGTACACGGTGCGCGTCTCGGGGTTGGACAGGACCTGGAGAGGAGGGGGAGGGAGGGGCGGGGGTTGGCCCCATGCGCGCCGCGCACCGCGCGCGGCTCGCTCCGTCCCTCGCCTCCCATCATCCCAATGCTTTCTCCTCCCTCCCACATACCTCGTGCGCATGCTGCAGCCGCGCAAACGCGGCCGCCGCCGCGGGGCGCAGGTCGGGGTCGGCCACCTTGTCCGGGTGGCACGCGGCGGCCAGCGACCGGTAGGCGCGCTTGACGTCGTCCTCAGTCGCGTCCCTCGTGAGGCCGAGCAGGGCGTAGAGGGATTCCGTGTCGTCGGAGGCAGCATCGACGCTCGGCGCGGGCCCCACGTCGTCGTCCTCGAAAGGGAGCAGGGAGGGGGCACCGCCGGCCGGGGCGGCCATGGCGGGGGATTGCCCGGAGGGCGGCGGGCGCCAGGGAAGAGTGGGGAGCGAGCCGAGCGTCGCGGGCGAGCCACACCTCCAATGCTGCAGGCCTTTCCCGCCTCGCGCTCCTGCGCGCCGCCCGCGGCGCGGCGCGCCCCTCACGGCCGCCGCACGGCGGTGCGCGCCACCGCCGAAGCTCTGGACCTCGCCCCCGCGCTGGTCGCCGGCGGGGCCGCAGCCGGCGCGCTCACCGTCTCCCTCGTCGCCCGCTTTGCGGCCAGCGCGCGGCTGGACTATGCGCTCGCGGCGCGGCTCAAATCGGCGACGCCGCGAGACGCGACGGCGGCTCTAGTCCTGCCGAGCGACGCGCGCGCGACGCGCGACCTCTTCCTGCTGCCCGACCGCGTGTCTGATGCGACCGCGGTCGGAACGGATGTGGACCAGGAGTGGTGGAATAAGGCGGGCGTGCAGGCGGGCGTCCGCGTCTCGACGCGGTCGAGCGCCGACGCCGTGCCCACGTCCTCGATCGACGTCGCCGTCATCCGGGACGCTGTGGCCATGGCGGTCGACCCCGTGGCGACCCTGAACGCCGTCGCGCGCACTCTCAAGCCCGGCGGCGTGCTCCTCATCTCCCAGCGCCTCGCCGGCGGCTCCCCGCTGCGCCCCCTCATCCTGCGCTCGAGCGCGACGCGCGACTGCATGCCCCAGGAGAGTCTGGAGGCGGCGCTCGACGCATCGACCGGGTGGGCGCGCGTCGCCCTCGACGTCGTCGGCGCGCCCGCCGACGCCGCCGCCATGGTTGTCGCCGTGCGGTCGGGCGCGGGCGTGCCGGAACGTGGAGCGGCGGCGGGCGCGGGGCGGTCTGGGGGCAAGGCCGACGTCGAGGCGGTGCGCGCGGCGGCGGCGCGCCGGGGCGGCAAGAGCAAAGGGTTCAAGTGAGAGCAGATCGGCGTGTGTGCGTGTGACGCGGCTCGGCACAGCAGGCGCGGCGGGGGCGAGGCGGACCCCACCAGCGAGCCCGCCAACCGACGCCGACCACCTTCACTCTCCCGGCGGTCGCCGGCCCACCGCCGTCCGTCGCCGCCGCCCCGGCGCCATGGAGGGCGACGCGCTCCTGTACGCCCCCCCCGATGACGGCGACGTCGACCCCGACGCGGTCGCGCCGCGGCGCCAGTGCCGCATCTGCCTCGAAGCGGGGGACGAGCGCGCCCTGATCGCGCCCTGCCAATGTCGGGGTGAGAGATGTGGGGGAAGGAGGGCGGAGGAGGGCGGGCGGGGGCGCGCGGGCGCCAGGTTGGCGGGGCGCGGATGCGAGCCCGCGCCGACGCCGCTCCCCTCCCACCTCTCTCCCTCCTCACAGGCACGCAACAGTATGTGCATCGCCAATGCTTGCGCAAGTGGCAGGCGGTCGCCGGCAAGCGCGACGGCGACGGTGCGCATGCGGGCGCGGGACGAGGGGCGGGCGGGCCGCCCGATGCCGGCGTTTGCGCTTGTTTGTGCATCAGCACACATTTGATCGTCCAGCGGCTGAGGCGGGAGGCCGGCAAAGAGACGCGCGCGGCGGGCGCGTTGGGCGCGCCACGACCTGGCCGACCCCAACCCCTCGACAGAGCGCGGCCACCGCTGCTCCGTCTGCCGATCCCTCTTCTCCCTGCGGCCCCCGCGCAAGGCGGGCGCGCCCATGCTGGGGCCGGTGGCGCGCGCGGCACTCGGGGTGGCGCTCGCGGCGCTCGTCGTGTCGGGGGCGGGTGAGAGACGAGGAGCGAGGGGGCCGCGAGGCGCCAGCGCCGGCCTCCGACCCGTCCACCCACCCTGCCTGCCCCTCTCTCCAGCCCCTCCCTACCCCCACCTCGCGGCCGCGGCCCTCGTCCTCCTGTGCGCCAAATCGCATGCCTCCCTTGCCGGCGCCTCCCTGCTCGCCGCCCTCGCCGCCGGCGGCCTGCACAGCCGCGGCATGCGCGTCGCGCTGCGCCCGGACGCGGCGGGGCGGCTGGCGCTGGCCCTGGTGCGGCACGGTGCGCCCGTCCCCGGCCTCGGCCCCGGCACCCTCCTCGCCGCCTCGCGCGACCTGGACCGGGCGGGCTTGTTTGCGCGCGCGGTTGTGTTGGTCACAGAGCACTCCACAGCGGGCGGCGCCAAGGGCGTGCTCCTCACGCGCCCCCTGGCCGACGGCGCGGCGGGCGCGCCCCCGGCCCTCCTCGCGCGCGCCGCCGCCGGCGGCGCCGCCATGCGCCATTTCGTGGGCGGCCCCGTGGGCGTGCCCGGCGTCGGGCGCGGGGGGGGCGCGGCCGACCCGACGCTCCTGCACGGCGTCGCGGCGGTGCCGGGCGCGCGCGCGCTGCTCCCGCGCGGCTGGTCCCCCGGCGCGGCCGACGCCGACGCGCTGCCGGATGCGGGCGTGCTGCTCTTTGAGGGCGGGTCCCTCGCCGACGCCGTGCGCGGCGCGGCCGCCGCCGCGACGCGCGCCCCGCCCCCGCCCGCCCCGCCGCGCGGCCTCGCCGCCCTGGGCCGCCTCCGCCGCCGCCCCCCACCCTCCCCGCTCCGCCCCATCGTGCATGTTTACCACGGACGCGTCGTGTGGGCGCCAGCCCAGCTGGAGGGGGAGGTGCGGAGCGGGGCGTGGGGGTATGGCGCCGCGCGCGCGGGCGACGTGCTGGCCACGCCGCCGGACGGGCTCTGGCGCGCCCTCACCGCGAGCGGCGGCAACGGTACGCTCGGGAGGCTGCGCTGGTTGGGGCGTGGCAAGGGTGGGAGGCCCTGAATTGAGACGAGAGAGAGGGGGGGGGGGCGAAGGCCGGCCGCGCGGCCGGCCCTCGCCTCGCCCGCCGCCCGCGGCCCGCCCTCCACCGGGCGGGCAGCGGGCCGCGGGGCGCGCCCCGGTTTGAAACCGCAGCCCGCACTTGACGCAAGACGCGCGAGAGAGAGAGGGGCGGCGCGCGCCGCGCGGGCGCCTTCTTCCCCCTCTCGCGCGCGCCACCCTCCTCGCGCCGCTCCCCGCCCGCCCGCCCAGAGAGAGCGAGAGACGCGCTGAAGACTCAAATCAGTGGTTGCACGGCGCGGCGGCGGCGCGGCGAGGGGCGCGGGCGGCACGAAAAAAGGGGGGTCGAGCGCCGGCGACGCTCCCGCCGCGGCCGCTACCGCGCGCGCGCGACAGCGACAACAACGGACAGTGAGAGTGTGTGTGTGTTGCGCGCGGCGGGCGCGCGCGCGCGTCACGCCTTGGCCGCCGCCGCCACCCCCGCGCTCGGCCCGTCGCCCGCGGCCGCCGCCCGCCCCCCCCTACCCCGCCCGGTCAGCACGCGCACCACGTCGTCCGGCGCGCCGTCCAGCTCGCCCGGCAGCCAGTTGGAGAGCGGGGGCAGGGGGCCGCCCGAGCCGGGGAGGCGCGTCGCGGGGTCGCGCAGCTCGTCGAAAAAGGGGTGCGCCATGGCGGCGAGCGGGGTCGACCGCGCGCGCGGGTCGTAGCGCAGCAGGGACGCCACAAACTCCACCGCGTCCGCGGGCAGCCGCCGGGAGAAGACCTTGGCCCAGGGGTGGGCCCGAATCTGGGGAAACTTAAAGTCCGTGTAGTTCGGGTTCATCGCCGCAATCTCGGCCCGCGTCGGGGTGCCCAGCACTTTGATGATCTCCACCAGCTGGTCCACCCCGGACTCGCCCGGGAACAGGGGCGCGCCGAGCAGCAGCTCGGCCGCGACGCAGCCGACCGACCAGACGTCGATCGCGGGCGTGTAGTCGCACGCGCCAAAGATGAGCTCCGGCGCGCGGTAGTAGCGGGAGCAGATGTACGAGATGTTGGGCTCGCCCCGGACGAGCACTTTGGCCGACCCGAAATCGCACAGTTTGAGCACGTGCGTCGCGGGGTCAACCAACAGGTTTTGGGGTTTGACGTCCCGGTGGCACACGCCCGCCGCGTGCAGCGCGGCCAGGGACCGGCACGCCTGGTAGGCGTACAGCTTGACGAGGAGCGGGGGCATGCGTTGCCCCGTTTTGGCCCAGTGTTTCGACACGCGGTAGACCGTTTCGGGCACAAACTCGAGCACCAGGTTGAGGTACACCTCGTCCCGCGGCGCGGCCGTGTGGAAGCAGTGGCGCAGGGACACGATGTTGGGGTGGCGTACCATGCGCATGACGGCGAGCTCCCGGTTTTTAAACCGGCGGTCTTGCAACACTTTTTTTACCGCCACCGTCTCCCCCGTCTCCAGGCACGTCGCCTGGAAGACGACGCCGAAGGAGCCGTTGCCGACGACGCGCTGGGTGGAGAAGTGGTACTCGGGGCCGGGCGCGCCCGCGGCGGGCGCCGAGCGCAGGACGTGCGCGCCGGACGCGGCGTCGCCCTCGACGACGCGGCCCTCGTACATGATCTCCCGCCCGTCGGGCGCGCGCCCGGCGTCGTCCCGCAGGCGCAGCTCTTCCAGGGACTGCGGGGGGGGGGGGGGGCGCGGGAGGGGGGCGCGCCCCGGCCCCCAAACCCCCCCCCCCGCCCCCCCCAGTTCCCCCCCGCCCCCCCCCGCGCCCCGCCCCCCCCGCCGGGGGGCCGCCCCCCGGGCCCCCCCCCCCGCGCCCGCCCCCCCGGGCCCGGGGGGGGGGGGGGGGGGCCGCGTGCGGGGGGCGCGCCCCGGACCCCAACCCCACCCACGCGCCCGACCCTGTGCCCCCCTGCCCCCACCTGCGGCAGCGCTTCGAGCGCGCTCGATCCGGAGGCGGCTTCCGACGGCGGCGGGTCCTGCGACCGTGGGCGGGTGTCCCGTGTCGGCCGCGCGTCCCCCGGGCGACCGGGCGGGCGGCGCTCGCACGCCCGGCGGGTCAATCCCCGGCCGAGCGTGGCGCGGCGCGGGGGCCCACCCCCTCCTCCTGCACCCCTCCCCCTCCCGCTCACCGATTCGTGGGACGCCTTGGACGCGGCGCCGGCTGGGAGAGGGGGAGGGCGGGGCGCGTCGGCGGCGGCCCGCGCGCACCACCCTGGGCCGCTTTCGGCTCGCGGGCCAATCGTCTCCCGCCGCGCGCCGGGCGCGCCGCGCGCCCGCCGCCCCCGTGGCAGCGCGCCAGCGTGCGCCACGGCCCCCTGCAACAGCAGCCGCCGCCCCGCCGCTCACCAAGCTTGTGCCGCTTGAGCGCGGCGTCGGCGCCCGCGCCCTCGTGGCTCTTGCGCGACAGCGCGGCCTTGACGCGGTCCATGGCGGCGGCGCGCGCGCGCCGGCGCGGTGTGTCGGGGGGGGGGGGGGGGCGCGAGGGCGCGGGTGGGAGGGGAGTGGAATGCGGTGCGGGCGCCCCCGGGGTCACTCCTGCTCTGACCGCCGCCCGCGCCCCGGCCGCGCGCCCCTGGCGGTCGCCGCCGCGTCCTGCGCGCAGCGGCTGGCGCGTCGCGTCCGCCCGCCTCTCCGGGATGGCCGCCCCGCCGCCCGCGCCCGCGCCGGTGCCGCCCGAGGAGGATGAGTTTGAAGAGTTTGAGGCCGAAGGTCGGGGAGAAGGGTGGGGGGCGGGAGGGGCGGGCGGCGACGGGGGGCGGGGCGCGGCCGACGCGCGCGCCTCTCCCCCTCCCCTCCCGCCCCCAGACTGGGACGCGTCCGCGGAGGCCCCCCCGGACGCCCGCCTGTGGGAGGCCGACTGGGACGACGACGCGACGGGGGACGACTTTGGGCGCGGCCTGCGCGACGCGCTCGACCGCGGCGCGCCGCCGCCGCAGCCGCAGGCGCCGCAGCAGTGATGCGCGTGAGCCGGGGTGGCCGTGGCCGCGCGTCCGAGGCGGCGGCGCGTGCCGTGTGGCTCCCTCAAACCTTGCACTCGGTCGCCCCCCTTGTCTCCCCCTCCCGCCCCACCACCACGCTCCGCCTCCCTACTCGCGCACCAGCACATATTCCCGCGTCGAATGCCCAAAGCGGAGCACGTCTTTCGGCAGCAGCTGGTGGTAGCGCGCGGCCTCGATCACCGCGCCGTTCAACCGCGTCCCGTTGGTCGACCCCAGGTCTATCGCGTAGGGCCGAACCGCGGTGGCGTCCATCCCGTCGTCCCCGACCAGCGTCGTGCGGCGGAAACAGATGGCGGCGTGCTGTTTGGAGCAACTGGGGTGGTCGGTCGGCACGTCGGCGACGCGGCGCTCGCGCCCAAACAGGGTGGCGGACCTGCCTTTGAGCAGCAGAGGTTCTCCTTCGAGGGTCTCGCCTTTGAAAATGTAGAGGCGCCAGCCCGGAGGCGGAAGAGCCGCGTCGGGCGGCGGCGCGTGAATCAGCGCCACGCCGCCCTTGTCGTTGGCGTCGGCGGCCAGGGCGCCCGACAGACCAAATTCGGGGTCGGGCGGGGGTGGGGGTGGGGGTGGCGGGCCGCCGCCGTCACCGCCGCGGTCGCGGTCGCGTCCGCGCCCGCGGCCTCGGCCACCGCCGCCGCGCCCACCTCGATCGTCCCGGTCGCGCCGGCGGCTGCCGCCATCGTCGTCGTGCCACGCCGGCAACGGCGGCGGCGGCGGCAGCGGCAAAGGCGGCGGCGGTGGCAGGTCGCGCGGCGGCGCGTCGCGAGCCCGGCCGCGGTCCCGGTCGTCGTCCCGGCGCGACGCGCCACGCTCGCGGTCGCGCGACCGGGAGCGGGACCGGGAGCGTCGCCGCCGCCGCGGCGAAGGGTCGCGCCGGCGCTCGTCGCGCTCGCGCCCGCGGTCGCCCGACATCCGGGCCGCGATCGGCGGCACCGGCGCTCACCCGCCCGTGGGCGCGGTGGCGGACGGGACGCCCGCTTTCGACGACTGCAGCGCCTGCGCGCCGCCCCCATCCACCCACTCCCGGCGCGCGCTGCCCGCGTCCCCCCCCCGGGCCCGCCCGCCGCCGCATGCTTAACTGACCCGCGCCTGGCGAGACCGCCGCCGCCCGCCATGAGCGGCGTGGTGCGCACCAAGGTCTACCGCCTCAACTCGGACGGCCTGTGGGACGACAAGGGGACCGGCAGCGTGTCGGTCGAGTATCTGAGCGTAAGAGGAAGGGGAGGGTGGAGGTGGAGGGGGGGCGGGGAGGCGGCATGCGCGGCGGGCGACGCGGCGCGCGCCAGCGCCCCGGCCGCCGCGCGCACGCAGCCGCACGGCGCCGATGCCGCGACGGGAGCGTCGTTCGCGCGCGCGCGCGTCCGGGCGCGGCGCGGCCATTGCCGGCGACGCCGCGCCCACCCCGCCCGCCCTCCGCTCTCCCGTCCAGCAATCCAACTCGGCCGGCTTGGTCGTCATCTCCGAGGAGGACACGCGCACCCTGCTCATCCACCGGCTGTGCCCGGACGACATCTACCAACGGCAGGGCGGTGAGTTGAGGGGGGGGAGAGGGGGGGCGGGGGTCGCTAGAGGACCTGTTGGGCGCCATGGCTTTGGTCCGAGGCGGGTCCGAGGCCGGGGGCGGCGGGGACGGCATCCCACGCGCACCCCCCTCATTTTCCTTCTCCTTCAGACGACACCATCATCACGTGGCCCGACCCCGCCCTCGGCACCGACATCGCCCTCTCGTTCCAGGATGCGGGCGGGTGCAATCACGTCTGGTGAGCAGCGAGAGGGGAGAGGGGGGGAAGGGTCGATCGCGGGTTGCCGCCTCGTCTCCGACCCCGCCCTCTCGCCTCCACTCCCCAGGGACCAAATCCAAAAAGTGCAAGCGTCCGCCGAGGGCGGCACCCCCCGCGGCGCCGGCGGCGACGCCTTTGGCGAGCGCGGCGGCGAACCCGCCGCGCCGCTCCCCGTCCCGTCGCTCGCGACGCTGCCCGCCCTGGCCGACGCGTTGACCGACGCGGGGCCGTTTGACCGGGACCGCCTCGCGTCGTCCCTGCTCGCGCCGGGTTATTTGGCGTCCCTGGGCGCCGCGTTCGCGGCGGCCGAGGACCTCGACGACCCCGACTCGCTCGCGGCGGCCTACCGCGCGGCCAAGGCCGCCGTCCTCCTCAACGACGCGTCGCTGCTCGAGGAGCTGCTGTCGGACGAGCACGCCGACTGGGTGCTGGGGGCGCTGGAGTACGAGCCCGCGCCGGCCGGGGCGGGCCCCCCCCCGCCGCGCGCCGCGCACCGCGCGTTTGTCGCGCGCGCGGCCGCCCTCCGCGAAGCCGTCCCGTTGCCCTCCGACGCCCTGCGCGCCAAGGCGCGCGCGTCCTACCGCGCGACGTACGTCAAAGACGTGGCGCTGCCGCGCGCGCTCGACGACGGCGCGCACGCGACGCTCGCGTCGCTCGCCGTGTTCAACGCTGTGGAAGTCCTCGTCGCGCTCCAGGCGGATCCCTCCTTCTTGCCGGCCCTATTTGCCCAGCTGGCGGCTTCGCCTCCCCCCGGCGGCGGCTGGCGCGACGGCATCGCCCTCCTCCAGGAGATGGTCGACACTTCGCGCCACCTCCAAGCGGGCGCCCGGGGCGCCCTGCTCGCCCGCATGGCGTCCCTGGGGCTGTACGACGTCATGGCGGCAGCGCTGACCATGGAGGAGGGAAAAGGGAGGGGTGAGGGCGGCGCGGACGCCGCCGACCCCCCTCTCGACCCCGACGCCTCCGCGGCTCTACGCGCCAAGGCCGCCGACGTCCTCCTCTCGGCCGCGTCCCACGACCCCGCCCCCCTGCGCGAGTACTTGCTGACCGAGGGCGGGCGCCGCGTGCTCGACTCCATTGTCGACACAGCGTTGGGGGGTGGAGGGAAGGGTGGCGCCGCCGCCGGCGACGCCACCGGCGCGGCCGCCGCCGCGCCTCCCGCCGACGGGGCCGCGACGGCGCCGTCGACCGCCGTCACGCCTCCATCACCTCCCTCCTCTTCCGGCTTGGCTGACGTCGCGGTGGAACTCCTCCGCGCTCTCCTCGACCCCGAGACGATGGCCGCCTCGGCCGAGACGGCCCCCTTTCTCGAAGCGTTTTACGATCGCCACGTGGGCGCGCTCGTGGCCGCGCTTGCGGGGTGCGCGGACGACCCGCCGCCCGCCGACGCGCCGCCGCCGACCGCGCTCGCGGCCGCCGCGGAACTGCTCTGCTTTTGCGCGGCCGCCCACTCGTACCGCATGAAGTACTACTCGCTGCGGCATGGAGTGGTGGCGAAAGTGCTGACGCTGTTGAAACGGCGGGAAGCCTGGCTCCGCTGCGCCGCCGTGCGCTTTGCCCGCGCGTGCGTCGGCCTGCGCGACGATTTCTACTCCCGCCACTTTGTGCGTAGCGACCTGCTGCGCCCCCTGCTGGCGGCCAGGCCTCAACGCCGGCGGGGTCTGTACGATGCGGCCCTCCTCGACTTGATCGAATTTGTGCGCCGTGAAAACGTGGCCCCCCTCGTCGCCCACCTCGTGGCCGACTGCGGCGCCGAGCTCGAGTCCCTGGACGCGCCCGACATGGTGGCGGGCCTGCGGCTGCGGGCGGCGCAGAACGAGGCGCAGGCGGACGGCGGTGAGCTGAGGGCGGGCGAGGAGGGGCCCGCCATCGGCCCCCTCCCCCCGCCCATCGCCCGCGGCGGCCTCAACCCGGACGAAGAGTCGTACTTCGAGGGCGACGACGACGAGGACGACGGCGGCGCGGCCCTGGCGGCGGGGGGCGGCGCGTGGGTGGGCGGCCCGCCGCCGACGCGGGCCGAGTCGCCGCCCCTGGACTCGATCCTGCTGCAACCCCTGGCGTCGGCGGCTTCGTCGCCGGGGAGAGCCAACGGGCTGCTGCTGCGCGTGGCGGGGGGGGTGGGCGAGGGAGAGGCGGTGGGCGAACCGGCGGCGGCGCCGGCGCCCGAGCCGGCGGCCACCGAGCCGGGACCGCCGCCGGCCGACGGCGCAGGAGCCGCGGCGGCGCCCCCTGCCCACCCGCGCCCCGACGACGGCGCGGCGGCCGCCGAGCCGTCGCCCGCCAAGCGGCCGCGCCCCGCGAGCGACGGTGGCGGCGGGTGAATGACGTTCTCTCTGGTTTGTTGGCCGAGGGGCGTGGGGAGGGGGGAGGGGGCAGCCTTTAATCAGACACCTGCGCACGCGTGGACCCGAGAAAAAGGCCCCACACACCTCCCCCCCACCCCATGCCGCCCACCACCACCCCCGACCCGTTCGCTCTGCGCCCCGACGGCGCCGCGGTCGACCCCGGCGCGTACCGCGCGGCCGCCCTCGCCGACGCGCGGATCAAGGCGGACCTCGCCGACGACCCCGACACCGCGGCCGTGCTCGAGTCGGGGGATGATGGCGCGCTGCAGGAGCTGCTGAAAGCCGTGTTTGCGGTAACAAGGTCGAGGGAGGGTGGCGGGCGGCGTGCGGCAGAAAAAAAACGGCTCGACCCTCTCCCTCCCCCCCTCAGGAGGAGACCCGCCGCGCCGAGCACGCCGCCCGCACCATGTCGGAGCGCACTATCGACGCCCAGCGCGCGTCGGCGCCGGTGCCCCGGTGGGAACGGGAGGGGGGGCGAGGGCGGAGAGGGAGAGAGAAAAACGGCCGCCCACCCTCCCACCCTCCCCCTCTCCTCTCCCAGCGACACGGTGCAGCTCTACCAGCAGCTGGCGGACGCCGGCCTGCAGTACGGCCCCGCGTTCCGCCTGCTGCGCAATGTGCACGTGCCCGAGGCCGAGGGGTGATGAGAGGGGACAGGGAGGCAGGGGTGGGGGGCCGCTTCCGCCGCCGCTGCCGCCCTGCCCGCGCCTCGCTGTGCGCCCGCTCGTGTGTGACGCGGTGCGTGTGCGCGGCCGCAACAGAGCGCGGCGCCGCCGCGGCCGCCGACACAGGGCAGACACCCCTCACCCTCTCCCCTCTCACCGCTGCTGCCCGCCTCCCAGCCCCGGCAGCGTCCCGCCTCCACCGAGGCCGGGCGGCAGTCCGCCCGGCGGCGGAGGCGGCGGGGGGCGCGGGCCACCCAGGTGCGAGCCGTACAGCGGGGGGGCGCCGGGGCCGCCAGGAGGGCCCCGCCCTCCCGGCGGGGGATACTGCTGCTGGGGCGGCCCGCCGCCCCGGCCGTCGCCGCCGCCAAAGGACGCGCCCGGGTGCCCCCACGGCGCGGCGCGCGGCGCGCCGCCCGCCGCGGGCGGCGGGCCGCCGGTCGAGCCGCGCACGGGAAAGTGGGGCGGGGGCGGGCCCCGGCCCAAAGGGCGGACGTCGACCGGGGGCGGCGGGGCGCGCGGCGGGGCGCGCGCTGGCGGCGGCGGCGCGCGCGCTCCGCCGCCGCCGCCCCCTCCTCCGCCACCCAGCCCCGGCAGCGCGCCGCCGTAGAGCACGTCCCCCGTGAGCCCACCGGCCGCCACGGCCGCCGCCGGCCTGGCCGCCGCCCCCCTCGGCGCGGCCCCACCTTCCCCGCGCGCGCCCGCCGCCGCCTCGGCGTCGCGCACCGCGACGCCGTGCCACGGGTCGCCCGGCCGCGGCCGCACCCAGTATTTGGAGCAGTGGTCGGCGCCCGCGGACGCGAGCACGTGGCCCGCGGGGTGCCAGGCGAGCGACCAGATGGCGGCCTCGTGCGCGCCGAGGACCGACGCGCACGGCTCCGGGCGAGGCACGAGCCAGAAATGCATCGACCCGTCGTAGCCCCCCGTCACCACCCCCTCCTCGCACCACGGGTGCCACGCTGCCGCGGTCACGTCCCGGCCGTGGCCGCGCAGGATCGCGACGTCGGCCATGGTGCGCACGTCGACGACGCGCGCTGTCGCGTCGCGCGACGCAGACAGGAGCCAGTGCCCGTTGCCGTTCCAGGCGACGGACGTGATGGCCCCGGTGTGGCCGGCTAATGTCGCGATGGCGGCCGAGCCGGCGCGGGCGTCCCAGAGTTTGACGAGCGAGTCTTTCGCGCCCGAAGCAATCACGCCAAGCGTCGGGTGCCAGTCCGCGGCTTTCGCGTCCCCTCCATGCCCCGCCAGCGTCGTCTCCACCGCGCACCGCGCAAAGTCCCACACGCGCACGGTGGAGTCGTCAGAGGCGGTCGCGAATTTGAGGTCGGTCGGGCAGAACGAGACGTCGCGCACCGGTTCTTTGTGCGCCGCGACCGCCTTGACCAGCTCCAAGTTGGGCCTCCAATATTTGAGCGTGCCCGAATCGTCGCCCGAGAGGAGCCAGGAGTCGTTGTGCGAGAAGCGCAGCGTGCGCACCGGGGCTTCGTGCGCCTGGAGAATGGTCTCGAACGTGAACGTCGCCCCCGACCAGAGCGTAAACTCCCCGCCCTGCGTCGCGGTCAAGCAGCGCCGGCCCTCGGGCGTCCAGGCGGCGGCGTTGACGGAGCAGCGCGCTTTGTTGACAGACATGTGGACAAACTTGCTTGCCGCAAACGCCGCGGGGGTCGCCACGTAGGCCGCGGGCGGCAGGATGTCGAGCGCCCCGAAGCCGGTCGCGTCCATGTCGGGCGGGGCGAGCGGGTCGGGCCACTCGGACCGGCCCTGGAGGAAAGAGAAAAGGGGGCGAGGCGTGAGCCGCCACCATTCCCCCTCCTCTCTATCTCTCTCTCTCTCTCCATCATACCTGGAGCGCGCGCATGTAGGGCGTGTGGTAGCTGACGGTGCGGCTGGGGAGAGAGGGAGGGCGCGGGTCGGCGGCCGGCGCGGCGGCCGCCGACCGCCAGAATTGCGCTGCAGGCGCACAGTGACCGACACGGTCGCGCGCAAAGCTCGCGCGCCGGCGCGCCCGCCGCCGCGCCGCCGCCGCCGCCCCCATCCGTCCCGCTCCTCTCACCGGGTCACATGCTTCTGCTCCACCTTCTCCCCCTCCAGGTGCGCGTCATAGCTGGGCCCTTCGGGGCGCAGGGCCAGCGTCTTGGAGACGTGCAGCGAGGTGAACATTGGAGGAGAGAAGAAAAAGGGGCGCCTCCGGCGCCCGCTGCTGCCGAGGCGGCGGCGCCGGGGTGAAGGAAGGGGGGGCGGCGCCCGGCGCGACGCGCCCTGTGCGGGCGGGAGGGGGAGGGAGAGAGTGGGGAGAGAGACGACGCGCCGGCGTCGCTCGTCGCCCCCCCTCTCTCGTTCTCATCAGAGCCCGTCAATGTTGCCGGTTGCGCCCACCCCGTCCCGCACTCGTCGCCTCACTCTTTCTCTGGTTTGCCGACGGCGAGCGAGGCCGCGACGCCGACGGACAGGCACGCGGCGACGACGCCGAGCGAGAGCGCAGTCGAGACTTCGGCCCCCGTCCCGAATTCAAACACCATCTTGCCGCCCACCCAGGCGAGCACGGCGGCGATGGCTTTGTCGAGGTAGACCAGGTCGCCGAGGGCGGTGGCGACGAACCCGTACAGGGAGCGGAGCGACGCGATCGCCGCCATGGACGCCCCCCACACGACCGCCGGGTCGCGCGACACGCCGAAGACGGCGGGCACGGAATCCACCGCAAACACGATGTCGGACAGCTCGATGACGGCGAGGACGAGGAGGAGGGGGGTGGCGACGCGCGCGCCGGTCGCCGCCGCACGCGTGAAGAAGCGGTCGCCGTCGAAATCGTCAGAGACGGTGATGAAGCGACTGAGAGAACGGGGGGGTGAGAAGGGCGAGGAGCGGAAGGAAATGGAAAAAAAGGAAGAAAAAAACTCACCGGCACAGCTTGACGACCCCGTTGTCGCTCAAATCGCCTTCATCCTCCTCCCTATCCTCCACAAACGCCAACTTAACCGCGGAATAGACGAGGATGCCGGCAAAGACGAGGAGGACGGGTTTGAAGTTGGCAATCAGTTCCGCGCCGGCCGCGACCATGGCGAGCCTCAACACCGCGGCGGACGCGATGCCCCAAAACAGCACTTTATCCTGGGCCGCGGGGGACACCTTGAAGTAGCTGGGGGGTCGAAGGGTGTTGGGGTGGAGCAGAGAGCGAGGAGAACGAAGCACACGTGTGCCTGCTTTGATCCTGCTTCCAAACTATCCAAAAACCGCGCACCGGAAGACAAGCACGAAGACAAAGAGGTTGTCCACCGAGAGCGACTGCTCCAGCAGGTACCCCGCAAAGTATTGGCCCGCGATCTCGGGGCCGCGAAACGCCCAGAACGCGGCGCCGAGCGCAAGCGCGGCGCCGACGGTCAGCGCGACGGTCTCCCCCCGCGCCTCCTCCTCGGCCTCGCGCTCCAGCTCCAGGAGCGGGGCGGCGTCGTCGGGCGGGGGTGGCGCTGGGCCGGGCGCGTCGTCGGTGGGCGCGGCGGCGGGCGGCGGTGCGGGCTGGTCGGGGGTGGGGTGGGGGTTGGCGGCGTCGGCCCAGCCGCCGCCGTCGCGCGCCCGCCAGCCCTCTCTCCCCCCCCACTTGCACTCGAGCTCACCAATGCACGCCCACGGCCGGGCCGGGCGTGGGGCAACGCCCTTGCCGCCAGGGCCGGCGCGCCGCGCTCGGGCCGCGCGCGGCATTGGGGCGCCGCGCGCGGCGCGGCCGCGCGCCGCGGGGCGGCCGCGATCGACGGCCGCATTGAGGGGCGGCTGCGGCGGGGCGGGAGGGCGCCGGCTCCGGCTGTGCGCGCGCGGCCGCCGACGACCCCCGCTGTCTCGAGCCGTCCGCCTCCCCTCACGCCGTCGACGCGCCAACCAACCACGCACGACGACAACGTCAACGTCCAAATCAGAGCCGCGCCGCATCTCTCGCCCCACCGCGTCTCTCTCTCGCTACCGCCCTCCGGCCGCGAACGCGCCCAACGCGCTCGCCGCCGCCGCCGCCGCCGCCGCCGCCGCCGCCGCCGGCGCGGGCGCGCTCGTCGCGTCCGAGTCGGTGGTGCCGCCGCGGGGCGAGGGCGCGCCGGAACCGGAGGCGGCGCGCGAACCGCCCCCCACGCCTCCCCGCCCGCCCGGCGGCCGCGGCGGCCGCCCCGGCGCCGACGCGGTCGACGGCGACGCCGGGCCCTCGGACGCGCGCGGCGACGGCGGCGGCCACCCGGCGCCGCCCGCGGCCGCCGCGGGCAGGGAGCCCACGCGCGCGTCGCCCGCGGCGAGGGTCCAGCCGGTGCACGCGGGCGCGGCGTGCCAGCCAGAGGCGGGAGTGGCGCCCCAGGCGGCGAGGCGGGAGAGGAACACCAGCACCTCCCCCGGGTCGCGCAGCGACCACGCCGCGGCCGATGGCTTGGGCCGCGTCGAGACGAGCACGCCCGCGCCGCGCACCGGGGGTTGCGTGAGGGCGCACGGGCGCGAGGCGGGGGAGGCGGAAGAAGGCGCGTCGGGCGCGCCGCCCTCGCCCGCCTCTCTCTCGCGCGCCGCCGCCTCCCGGTCGGCCAACCATTTGAACGCGTCCTCGTCGGTCGTGTCGTCCCCGATGTAGAGCGGTAGCACGTCGTCGCACTCGGCGAGGCCGAGGGCGGCCAGCAGGTGCGCGACCGCGCGCCCCTTGTCCCAGTCGATCTCGGGTTTGATCTCCAGCACTTTGCGCCCGCGCGACGCGCGCAGGCCGGGGGTCGCGGCCACGGCGTCGGTCACGACGGCTGCCACGTCGTCCCACCGGGAGGGGTCGACGTTGCGGTAGTGGACGGAGACGCAAAACGTGTTGTGCTCGACCGTTGCGCGCGGGATGGGTTTGAGGTCGACGGCCAGCCGCGCGTGCAGCGCGTCCATGACGGGCGCCCACTGCTCGGCTGGGCGAAAGGCGAGGGATTGGGAAGGGGGCGAGGCGGGGCCAGCGCCGACCACGCGCGCCGCGCCTTCCTCGGCTTCCTTCTTTTCGCTCGGCCCGACGATGTCCATGCCGTGGCTCCCCGCGTAGTACAGTTGGGGGAGCCGCACAAACTCCTCGACCTTGTCCCGGGCGCGGCCGGAGACGACGGCGGTCGGGAAGAGGCACGCGAGCGCGCGGACCGCGGCGCGCGCGGCGGGCGACAGCGTCGCCGCTGCCGGGTCGCGCACGATCGGGGTGAGCGTGCCATCGTAGTCCAGGAAGATGGCGACGCGGCGGCCGGCGGCGGACGCGGCAAAGGCGTCGAAGTGGTCGAGGAGGTTGGGGTAGAGGCGCTGAGAGGAAAGAGGGGGGGTCGGCATCGGGGCGGCGGCGGCGGCGGCGCCCTGGCGCGCGCCCACCGCGCCGCCCCGGCCTCGGGCCGCCCCTCCCGCCCTCTGCACGCATGCGGGGATCGTCCGCGACCCCTGCCGTCCTCCCCCTCCCCCAATCGCCCCGCACCCGCCACTCGGCGAGCGCGCCGTCTTCCGCCGCGCGCCGCGCGGCGTCGGCCGGCGTTGGCGGCACCCCGCCCAGCGTCACTCCAGACGTCAGGTCGCGCCCCAGGGCGTCGACGTCGTCGTCCTTGAGCTCGAACGAGGCGCGCTTGCGGTAGATTGTCGCGAGCCGGGTGGGGGGGCGGGCGTCGGCCGGGGACGCCGCCGGCAAAGGTGGGCCCGGGTCGGACGCGGACATGGTGGCAGGGAGGCGGCGGCCGACGCCCTGCGGCGAGGGCGCACGCCCTGGCGCGGCGCGGCGGCGCGCGGGCCGATGCGGGCGCGCGCGCGCGGTGGGCGGGGCGACCGACCGCGGCGACCGGCGCCGCTGGGCGGCGGGGGTGGGGGGGTGGGTCGCGGGCGGAGTGGGCGGCAAGAGGGAGAGGGCGCCGCCACCGCCGCCGCCCCGACCGCCGCCCCCCTCCTCTCTTCTTCCTTCGCCACGGGCCCCTCTTGTTGCACCGCGGGCCCCCGCCCAGCCCGCGGCGGCGCCTGCTCGGCGCGCCGGGCGCGTGTCACCCCTCAAAACGCCCCCCCGTCCCTCTTCTCCTCTTCAGCGGCCGCCGACCGCGCCGGTCGTCGACGCGCCGCCCGCCGGGCGCGCCACCGGCGCCGCGCGCACGGGGGCAGTGGCCACCGGGGCGACCGGGGCCGCGACCGCGCCGCCGCCGGCCGCGCCAGAGGCGGCGGCGGCCGGCTCGGCGGCGCCGCCCGCGCCGCCCGCCCCGCCCTTCGCCGCCTTCGTGTCGCCGCCGTCCTGCGCGCCGTCCGCCGCCGCCGCCGTCGAGGACGCCGCGCCACCAGCCGCCCCGCCGGGCGCCACACCCCGCTTCTTGGCCTCCAGCGCCCCCACGCTGGACACCAGCGACGCGCCCGCCGACCCGAGCGACCCCTTGATCGCGGCCGTCAGGTTGGACAGGTTGGGCGCGGTGAACGAGTACTCGTTGTAGCCCAGGGCGTAGTCGACGCGGGGGCCGACGAGCGAGTAGGCGGCGCAGGAGCGGCCAAACCACTGGAGAGGCGAGGGGGCGGGGAGGGGGTCGCCGCGCGCGCGCCTCTCCCCGTCTCTCTCCCTCGCCCTCTCGCCCTCTCGCCCCCCCTCCCCCCTCTCCCTCCCCCACCTGCGCGGCCGAGTAGTGGGGCGCGCGGCAGACCGCGCCCCGGGTCTCCAGGAGGAGGTACGCGGGGCGGCAGGTGACCGCCCCCGTCGCCGCGTCCACCAGGCACTCGGCCGGCACCAGGCGCAGCTCCACCTCGGGCGACGAGCACCCGGCCGGAACAAACGATTGCGGGGTGAACTGCTCGGCCGTGCAGAAGGCGTCGAGCGCGCCGCCGGCGGCAGCCGCGAGCGTCGACAGGTCGTTCGTCGTCGCGGCCGACGCCAGGGTCCCCGCAAAGTCGGTCAGCGCGCGCAGGTTGCCAGCGGGCCAGGCGATCGAGGCGGCGCCCGAGGGGCCCAGGTCTGCGGGGGAGGGGAGGAGGGGACGAGGGGTCGGCCGCGCGCTTAACCATGTCTCGTCCCGCTCACCCTCTCTTTCCCCTCTCCTCGCCCCCCACCAAAGATGCCGGCTGGCTGCTGGATGAGCCCCGACTGGTTGTCCAGCACGGCGGAGAGCAGCTCCCCGACCGCCGCCTCGAACCCAGACAGCAGGGCCCCAACCTTGCCGCCCTTTTGCGCCAGGCCGCCCACGAGCGACGGCAGGATGTCCAGCTTCTTGACAGCCTTGGTGACGGCCGGGGGCGGGGCGGTCGCGCCGGGTGCCGCGCCGCCGGCCGCCGCCGAGCCGGCCGCGTCGGCCGGGGTCTGAGGGTGTGGGAGAGGAGGGGGGGTCGGCGGCCGCGGCGCGACGGCTCCCCGCGCTCGCTCACGCGCCTTCATCTCACCTCCATGGACCCGGCCTGGTGGAGGGCGCGTCCTGAAAGGGGGGGGAAGGGGTGGCGCGGTTGGCGCGCCGCCCTCGGGCGCGGCGCGCGCGCGGCGGCGGCCGCGCGACCCTCCGCCAGCCTTCCCGCCGCCCCGCGGCGCCCGACACCGCCTGCGGTGGCCCGCGGCGGGGCCGGGCCGGGCGCGGGGCGCGGGGGCGGCGCGCGGCCGCACCCCCTCGGGCGCGCCCCGCGTCGCGTGGGCCCTCCCACCGCCGCTTCGTGCTCACCAGACACCGCGGCCGACGCCAGGGGCGTGGCCAGCGCCATGGCGGCGAGCGCCAGGAGGATGGGGCGGGGCATTGGAGGAGGGGTGGGAGGGGAGGGGTGGCGCGCGAGAGTGTGCGCGCGCGGCCGGCGGCGCGGCGAGAGAGGGGACGGGCGGCCCGCGCCAGCCCGCCGGCCCGCTGCCCGCCCGCCGCCACACCCTCCCAGAAGCAGTCGCCGTTTCAGGAGCCGCCGCCGCCGCCCGCGCCCCCACCCGCCGCCGGCGCCCCGCCCCCCCCACCCCCACCCCCTCCCCCGCGCGCCGGCGCGACCGTCGTCACGCCTTCATGCGTAAACACCTTTTTTGCCTTGACCTTGGCGCCACCCACCCTGGGCTCGGGCGCGAGGGACAGCCCTGCGAGCAGGTCGGACATGTCGCGCGGCGCCGTGAAGGCCGCCACCACGGCGTCCGTCACCGCCGCCCGCGCCGTTTGGTGCTTGACGACGACGTCGGTCAGGATCTCGATGAGGCGCTGCTTGACCTCGCCGGTGAGCATCTCCCCCGACCCGTACTCGCGCCCGATCTTCTCCAGTTCCGCGTCGTCGTGCAGGAAGAATTGGAGGTACTTCCAGGAGACGTCCACGGTCAGGTCGGCGCCTAGAAGGGAGGATAGGAGGGAGGGAGGGTGGGGTGAGAGGAGAAAAAAACCCCAAAACCCTCTTCTCCTCTCTCTCTCCACCTACCCAGCGCCCGGTGCTCCTCGACCGTCGCCCGCCCCCCCGAAAACGCGTGCTTGTTGATCTTGGCCTTGACCGTTTTGGGGGTGTCGGTCACGAAAATGGCAGAGTTGGGGTCGGACGCGCTCATCTTGCCGCTCTCCCCCTGGAGCGCCGGGAAAAAGGTCGACTCGATGAGTGCGGGTTTGGCGTGCCCGAGCTTGGGCGCGACGTCGCGCGTCATCCTGAAGTACGGGTCCTGGTCGATCGCGCACGGGATGAGGCATTGCACCCCCCGGCGCGCGCCGAACAAGTGCGGAAAGGAGTCCGACAGCGCGGGCGCGGCTTGAATGGCGGGGAAGGAGATCTTGCCGATGTTGTCCGAGTCGCCAAACCCGAAAATGCCGCGCACTTGGTTCAGGGTCACCCCGCGGGCGATGCGCACGACATTCTTGTAAAAGGCGCCCCCCATATAGTCAAAATCGGTGAATATAAACGTGTCGGCGGGGGAGAAGCCGACGGCGATGATGTCTTTGACGTTTTCCGCGGCGAGCCGGACGGCTTCGTCGACATCCAGCGACCGCCACAACGCTTTTTCGTCGTCCGTCAGCTGGATGACGAGCGGGCATTTGAGAGCTTTCTGGAGCCACAGCGTGAATTGAAAGGGGATGAGGTGGCCGAGGTGGAGCGCGTCGGACGAGGGACCGCGCCCAGTGTAGAGGTATACCGGCTGCTTCCTCTCCACCGCGTCCAGCACGGCGCCCAGGTCTCGGTGGGCAAAGAAGACGCCGCGGGCGAGGAGGGGGTGGGGCGGGGCGCCGGTCACGGCGGTGAAGCTGCGCGGAGGGGCGGGGTGGGGGGCGTGTCGGGGTCCCCCCCCACCAACCCCCCACGGGAACCCCCCCAAGCCCCGGGGTGGGGGGGCCAAAACACCCCGCGGGGGGGGGGGGGGGGGGGGGGGGGGGCGGGGCCCGGGGGGGTCCGGGGGGGGGGGGGGGGGGGGGGGGGGGCGTGTCGGGGTCCCCGCCCTCCAACCCCCCTCGGGAACCGCCCCATGCCCCTCTCTCGCACCGTTCGATCAGAGCGGCGTCGATCGGGGAGCAGCCAAACTGTGAAAGGTGAGGAGGCCGGGTCGGTCGCCCGCATCGCGGCCCCGCCGGCGCGCCCAGCGCTCCACCCCTCCACCCCCCTCCCATCCTCTTTCTCACATCGCGGCACAGCTTGTCGTAGTCGATCTTGCCGTCCGCGCCGCCCTGCACGGTCCAGGGGTCGACCGACTGGGCCGCAGGGGCGGCGTCGCTGGCCGCAGGGGGGGCCGGCGGCGCGGCGGGCTCGGCCATGGCGCGGGGCGGGCGTGAGGGCGCCGGCGGCGGCGGGACTGTGCCGGCCGGCGCCGCGACGGCCCCGCTTTCACACCGGCGCCGCGCCGCATGGCGCCCCGCGCCCGCTAGCCGCGAGCCCGCCAGACCGCGCTCCGCCCAGGGCCTCGCCCCGGGCGTGACAGCCGCCCGCGAGCCCGCCGCGCGCCGCACGGCGGCCCCGGCCCCGCGATGGCGGCCTCGCCCTACTTTGTGCCCACCCGGTTCACGTGGCGATTCGGCGGGCAAGCGGTAAGAGGGAGGGAGGGGGGAATTCGGTGGAAGGGCCGGGCCGGGGCGGTGCGGCGGCGGGCGGGCCGCGGGGAGGCGCGCCGGGCCTCCGCGGCCGCGTCCACCTCCCACCACCGCCTCTCTTCCCCTCCAGGTCCACCTCTGCGGCTCGTTCACGCGCTGGGTGGAGACCGTGCCGATGGCGCCCGTCCCCGGCGCGCCCGGCGAGTTCTCGGTCGTCGTCCACCTGCCGCCCGGGTAAGAGAGAGGAGAGAGGACACGTGGTGTGGTGGTGGTGGCCGATCGGCGCGAGGTGGGGCGCGGGCGCGATGGGTCGCCCGCGCCGCCCTCGTTCCGTTGCTCTTCTCTCCTCCTCCGGCCGTGATTCCAACAAAACGTTTTAATTGCCGACGCTGGCTTCGTCGCCGGCCGTCTGACGACCAAAATAACAGACTACAATTCTTTGAGCCGAGAAATCGAGAAGAGAGGGGAGGAAGAGAAAGCGGCGGCCGCGCCGCGCCGCGAAATGACCACCACGCGCCCCGCGAGACCGCGCGCACTCCACCACCCACCACCACCCACCACCCTTCCCACCCCATTCTCTTAGCTATCACCAATACAAGTTCATCGTCGACGGCGCGTGGCGCCACGACGACGCGTCCCCCTTCATGCCCGACCCCCTGGGCAACGTCAACAACTGGCTCTTTGTGCGGCGGGCCGACGGCGGGGCGGGAGGAGGGGGGGGTGGGGATGCGGGCGGGGTGGGGGTCGCGCGCGCGCCCGCGGCCGCTGCGTGCGCGGCCGCCCACCCCCCCCCCCCCGCCGCCGTCGCGGTCGCCGACGTCGACATGGACGCGCCCGACGCGCCCGCGCCGTCGCCGCCCGGCGGGCTGCCGCCCGGGCTGGCCGCCGTCCCCCCCGCGCCGGCCCTCCCCCCCGGCGCCGCCTCGGCCCCGCCCTGCCCCCAACCCGAGGGCGAGCCCGCCCGCACCCGGGCCGCCCTGGCCGACTTCCTGCGGTCCCGCACCGCGGCGGACCTCGTGCCCGACTCTGGCAAGCTGGTCATCCTGGACGCCCGCCTCCCCGTCCGCCTCGCCTTTGTCGCGCTGCACGATGAACGGGTGGCGACGGCGCCGGTGTGGTGCCCCAAGGCAAGGGCCGTCGTCGGCATGCTCTCCCCGTCCGACTTTGTTGCCGCCCTGGTCGCCCTCCGCTCCTCGGTGACTGCTGGTGCGTCCCCCATGTCGGAATCCGAGATGGACGCGCACACGGTGGGCGCGCTGCGGGCTGGCGGGGTGAGTGGGGGGGGCGGCACGCCCCCTGGCGCCCCACCACCTCGCTCGCGCCCTCTGGTCGCCGTCGCCCCGGATGACACCCTGGCCGACGTCGTGCGCACCCTGGCCGGCGGCGGCGTGTCGGTGGCGCCGGTTATGGCGGCGCCCGGCGAGTGCGGGCCGGGGTCGGCGCGCACGCCGGTCGCGCTCGCGTCCCTGGCCGGAGTGTTGGGAGCCGCCCTGAGAGCCCTGCGCGCCCCCGCCTCTGCCCTCCCTCTCCTCTCGGCCTCCGTCGGCGACCTCCCCCTCGGCACGTGGGCGCCCGACGCGCCGCCGCCGCCGCGCGCGCTGCCGCCGGGGGCCGTGGAGCGCGTCGACGCGCGCCGGGTGCGCGTGATAGCGTCGGTGAGCCCCAGTACACCGCTGGCGACGGCGCTCGGGACATTGCTTCAAGCGGGGTTGAGCGCGCTCCCTGTCGTCGGGCCGGACGGCGCGTTGATAGATGTGTACGCCCGAGCCGACATCACCGCCCTCGCGCGCGGGGGCGCCTACTCCCGTTTGCAGTGGGAGGACGTGACGGTGGGGCAGGCGCTCGCCCTGGCCGCGCTGCCGACCGCGGCGTGGGCGCCGGCGACCGCAGGGGCGCCGCCGCCTCCCTCGGCCCCGTTTCCACCCCGCCCGCCGCGCGTCTTTGTGTGCACGCCCGCCGACACGCTGCGCGCGGTGGTGGAAAGGTTGGCGTCCCCCGGCGTCCGCCGCGTCTACGTCATCGACGGCCCCGCGCGGCGCGTCCTCGCCGTCGTCTCCCTGTCCGACGTGGCCGCGTTCCTGTTTGGGGGGGTTCCCGCGCCGTCGGGGGAGGCGCGTGAGGGGGTGGGGGTCGGGGGTGGGGGTGGGGGCGTGATTTGAGAGAGGGGGTCGGGCCGAGGGTCGCGCGTCGGCGGGGCGCGACGCGGGGTGCAACACACACACGCGCAGAGAGAGAGAGAGACAGGTGGTGTCTGAATCGTCTGATCACACAGGCAGGCTGGAGGAAAGAGCGCCCTGCCGCTCACTCGCTCGACGCGGGCCGCGCCGGCGGTGGCGCCACCCCGCCCGCCCACGACGGCTCCTCCACCGGGTTGAAGTCGGGGTCGTCATCATCCCACGCGGCGGGCACGGGCGACCCCGGCGCGCGCGGCGGCGGCGGCGAGGGTGGCGCGCCCCCCCCCCCCACCTCTCTGCTCGCCGCGCGCGCAAACGCGCCGCTCGCCGCCGTCGCGGCCGCGGCCGCCGCCCACCGCCTCGTGGGCGCCGCGCCGGACGCCGCATTGGCGGCGCGCAGGGCGGCGAGGGCGGCTTCCGGGTCGTCGGCGTCGGTGGCAGGCGCGGGGGCGGCCGACGCGGCGACGCCGCGGGGCTGCGGTGGCGCCGCCCTCGCGGCCGGCGCCATGGACGCCGCGACACGCCGGCCGCCGCTGAACGGGCGCGGCGGGACGCGCGTCGGCGACGGCGCGGCGGCCGCAGGTGGCGGCGACGCGCGCTCGCCGCCGTCATCGGTCGACGGCGGCCCCGACGACGACGGCGCCGGCGACGTCGACGGCGCCGTCGGCGTGAACGAACCCCGCTCGCTGGCGCAGGAAGAGGAGGCGGATGGAGGGCCGTCGTCGGCGCCGCCCTCTTCCTCCGGCACGGGCGACGGCGGCCTTTGCGCACCGCCCAGCGCCCCAGCCGCCGCGCCAAGCGGCGCGGCCGCCGCGCCGTCCACCACTGCCGCCGTTGGATTCAGCCAGGGATGCTTGAGCAAGGCCGCCGCGCTCGGCCGCCGCCCCGGGTCGCGCCGAAACGCGTGCCCCAGAAAGTCCCGCGCCGCCGTGCTGAGGCCGTCCGGAAGAGGGGGTGCGCCATCGCATTGCGCGATGTGGAACAAGGCCGACACCTGGGACGTGCACTGGGACCAGGGCGGCTTCCCGGTCACCATCTCCAGCACCGTGCACGCGGCCGACCACACGTCGGCCGCGCGCCCCGCGCCCGTCTGCTTGATGACCTCGGGCGCCATCCAGTAGGGCGTGCCCTTGATGGACTTGAAGCCCAGGTCTGCGGTGTGGGGGGGGGAGGGGCGGTGGTGGGGTTGGTTGGGGCGCGCACGCGCGCGTGCGCGCGCGCGCCCTGCTCCCTCCCTGTCCCTGCTCCCTGTCCCTTTTTTCACCTAGCGTCGCGACGTCCTCGATGCGCTTGCTCGCCCCGAAATCCGCGAGCTTGACCCCGCCCGAGGCGTCGACGAGGCAGTTGGCCCCCTTGACGTCGCGGTGCGCGATGCCGTGCCCGTGGAGGTAGGACAGGCCCTCCAGGATCGCGCGCGCGTAGCGCGCGGCCACCGCCTCCCGCAGCGGGCCGAACCGGGTCACCAGGGACGCGATGGAGCCGCCGGGGACGTACTCGAGAAAGATGTTGAGCTCGGTCGGGGTGCGCTCGGTGCCCTGGAGGGGGGAGAAAAGGGAGGGAGGTGGTGGGCGCGTCGGTCGTCCGCGCAGCCACCACCCCTCCTACTCCCTCTCTCCTGCTCTCACCAAATAGCGAACGATATTGGGGTGGCTCAGGCCGGCCAACAATGCCACTTCCGACTCGAGCGCGGCGACGTGCGGCGCGGCGCGCCGCGCGGCGCCCGCGTCGGTCGCGAGCGACACCTGCTTCACGGCCACGAGCCGCCCTGTCGCATCGTCCAGGCCGAGGTAGACGCGGCCAAAGGCGCCGGACCCGATGAGGTCGCCCCGCGTCCAGGAGGAGGGGGCACCGAGGGGGGTGGTGGGGCGGGGCGGGGGCGACGGAGCGCCGCCGCCTCGGTCGCCGCCGCTGGTTGGAGGCGGCGTCGCGTCGGGGAGGTGCCGGCCGAGCGAGGGCTGGGGAGAAAGAGGGAGGGGCGTCGGCGCGGTTGCGCGCATGCCGACGGGGCGCGAGAGGGCGGCTGGCGGCGCCGCGCGGGCAAACGCCGCCCTCGACCGGTCTTCAAGCTTTTGCAGCGCTGACGAGCATCGTCGTCGTCGGCGGCGGCCGCCAATTGCGCGCCACGCGCGCGCGCGGACTCGACTCACCGTGCGGCGGTGACCCGGCGCGTGGCCGGTGGCGCCGTCGGTAGACGCCGGCTTCCACGGCTGTCGAGAAAGGTGGGACGGTCGGGACGAGGCGCGCACGGCCCCCACCGCGGCCCGCATGCGGCGCGCGCGCCGCGGTTGGGCGCCTTCCGCCACCGCCCGTTCCTCCCGCTTCTCTCCACTCACTCGCGTATACAAATCATCTGGCGCCACGTCGACGGTAGAGCAAAAGGCGCCCATGGCAGGGCGGCGGCCGAGGGGCCCGCACGCCTCCGCGCTCTTGGACCGCGCACAGGCGCTGGGGAGGGCCGATTCGACCGAGCGCCGCCGTGGGGGCGGCGGTTGGGCGGGGCCGGCCTGTGTGGCGCGCAGCGACTTGCGCGAGCGGCGTTGCGCCACGCCCACACGGAGTCCCCGCCCTCGATGCCGGCCGCCCGCCTGCGCGCGCCGGCCGGCGTGGGGTGCGCCCGCCGCGCCGCGCCGTCTCCGCCGTTGCCCGGGGCAGCGCGCGGCCACAATCCTCGGCGCCCCCTCGCGCCCGCGCCCGCGCTCGCGCCGCCGCCCGCCGCGCCCGCCGGCGAGGCGGCGCAGGAGGACACGGCCTCCACGCTGCCACGTCAGCAGCCTTCCTTCGACTGGGCGCGGCACTGGTACCCAGTCGCGTGGATCGAGCACCTCGACGCCGCCCGCCCGACGGCAATCGACCTCCTGGGCGTAAAACTGGTGATCTGGAAAGACCCGGTGTCGGAGTCCTGGGCGGCCGCCGAAGACGCGTGCCCGCACCGGCTCGCGCCCCTGTCCCAAGGGCGCGTCCTTGCCACCGGCCTCCAGTGCTCCCTGCACGGCTGGGAGTTTGATCAAGGCGGGGCCTGCACGCTCATCCCGCAGGCCGTTGGATCCCCCGCGGCCGCGGCGTCGCCGCGCGCGTGCCTGAAAACGCGGCCCGCGCGCGTCGCGCAGGGCATGCTCTGGCTCTTTGGATGCGCGGACGCCAAGGCCGCGGAACACGTGGAGCCGTTGCTCGCCCCGGGATTCGACCCGGGCGACCACACCAGAGCCGTGGACGGCACCCCCCTCGTCTTCATGGGCGGCCGCCTCACGCGCGACCTGCCCACGAGCTGGGCCACCATCGCGGACAACGGCGTGGACGCGTCCCACGTCGACTACGCGCACACGGGCGTGCTGGGCGACATGCGCGGGAAGGACGCGGGGCGGGTGGACGCGGCGATGGTCGACGTCGCCGGCGGCCAGCCCTTTATGGCCGCCGCGTCCGCCCGGGCGCTCGCCGCCGCCGCCGCGACCGCCGACGCCTTTGTGGCGGACGTCACGTCCGCGTCGCCGTCCCGGTTCGGCGACGTCGGCCGCGCGGCGCAGCGCATCGCGTTTGAACCGCCCTGCCTCGTGGGGTGGTACACGGACCACCCGGTGGACATCGCAAAAGGGGCGGCGTGGCGTGCGATGCCGATGGTGGGTGGCGGGAGGGGTGGGGGGCGGTGGTTGGGGTGGGCCGGCCGCGCGCGCGCGGCGTCTCGCGCGCGCGCTAACCCTCGACCCCCCCCTCACTCCCCCCCCTCGCCACCATCAGTACATCATCCCGACCAAGCCCGGCTGGTGCCGCTTCCACTTCCAGCTCGCCTTTCCCGCCGCAGGCGCGTCCCTATTTGCCCGTTTTCTTTTCGGCACGATGCCCCAGTGGAAGCTGCACCTCATGGGCGCCGACGTGCTGGACGGGGACGTGGCGCTGCTGCAACCTCTGGAAACGGCCAACGCGGCGGCGGGCAACGTGACGGGAGATTATGCTTCATTCGTGCGCACCAACTACACGCCCGCCGACGCCGACCTCCCCGTGCGCGCGTTCCGCAAGTGGCTCGCGGAACGGGGGGGCGGGGGGCCGTTTGGCGCAGGAGAACAGCCGGCGACGGCGACCGACCCGGCCGCCGCTGCGGCCGCGCTGAGCCGCACCATCCACGTCCGCTCCTGCCGCGAGTGCTCCGGCGCGCACGCGCGGTTCACACGCACGTGGCAGGTGGCGGCCGCGACCTCCGCCCTGCTCCTGTGCGCGGGCGCGGGCGCGGCGGGCGCGCGCGCGCCGGCGGCCGCCGCCGCCGCCGCCGCGCGCTGGGCCGCCGGCGCGGGCGTCGCCGCTCTTGTTGCCCTCTGGGCGCGCCGCAACGCGGCCCTGTTTGAGCACAAAGACTACGACCACTCGGGGGCGCACCAGCGAGGGTGAGGGGTTGCATTTTTGTGGTTTCAATGCGTGGGTGTCGGGACGGGGGCCAAAAACCAAACGCTCCCGCAGTTCTGCTCTCTCCCCCCTCCCATTCACTTGCCGCCGAAGCCGCCAAACCCCATGGCCGCCGCCATGGCGGCGGCTTCGGGGTCGTCCTCGTCCGAACCGTCGGCCGCCGCGGTGAGCGCCTTTTTCTTGGCCTCCCTCCTCGCCGCCGCCTCGGCTTTGGCCGCCGCCTCGGCTTCCGCCGCCGCCGCCAGCCGCTTGCCCAGCACCGACTCCGGGTCGGCGGCGGACGGGCCCTCGGCGCCCGCGGCCTCGCGCTCTTTCTTCTCCCTCTCTTTCGCCGCGGTCAGCGCCGCCAGCCGCTCCTTGACCGGGGCCACCCCCACCCGCTCCACCCGCATGGACATGCCGAGGGCGCGGTTGTGCCACTTGCCGTTGACGTGGTCGAGGTAGGTCGTAGAGTCTTTGAGCGAGCAGTCGCACACCGCGCAATAATACCCCGCCTGGCTCGCGGGCACCGCGCCCGCGACCACGGATTGGCGCTTGTTCAGCGCGGCCGTGAGGTCGAGCGCGGCAGCGCGCGCCTTGAGGTGCGACCGCTCGACGATGACGCCCTGCTTGAGCGGGTCGCGCTCCAGCCGCTTGCGCTTGCGGGCTTCGAGGGCGGTTTCGCCCTGGGCGGCCTCAGTCTGAGAAAAGAGGGATGGGGGTGGGCGGCGGCGGAATCGGCGCGCGGCCCCACCCCCGCCGGCGCCCTCCCTCTCCCCACCACCCACCGCAGCGCTCTTGGCATCCGCCTTGGCCTGAAACGCCTCTTTATCCCACTCGCGCCGCGCCACGTTGGCGACGCCGACCGGCTTCCGCTTTTTCTCCGGGGCGGGGGCGCCCGCGTCGGCCATGGTGGTGGAGGTGGGGGAGGGTCGCGTCAGGGATGAGGGATGGAGGGGAGCGGCGGCGCCGTCGCGCTGGGAGGAGTGACGGCGGCGCTGCGCCGCGCGCCGTTCTCTGCTCGACCCGCCCGACGCTGCCCGCTCCAGGGCGGGCGAGCGGGGCCGCCCTGTCCTTGTGTGCGCGCCCCGGCTGCCACCGCGGCGAGTGGAAACGGCAGAAGAATCGACAGCGCCAAAAAACCAACACGCCGGCTCCACCAGCCCTCCATTTTTTTTCCTTTTTCAACCCACGCGCGTAAAGATCGACTTCCTCAGTTTGCCCTTCTTGGGGTTGCCGAAATAGAGGGCGGCTTCTTTGCTCACCCCCCCCTTCTCCGGCCGCGCCCCCCGCCCCTTGCCCCGCCCCCGCGTCGCGCGCCGCCCCCGTTTCGCGCCCACGCCGCCCTTGTTCACGCCCAACTTGGACCAGGCGACGTCGGCCGTGTCGGCAAGGGAGGTGGGGGTGGGGGAGGGGGCGGGCGCCGCCGCGCGGTCGGCGTCCATCGTCGTCGGCCGGTTGGCGGCCGCCTGGGGGCGTGGGCGGGGAGAAGGCGTTGGATCTGCTCTGCCGCGGGCGCCGCGGCGCCCGACTAGCCCCCCAATGCGCGCCTCGGGCCGGCCGCCGCCTCTCCTTTTTCTCTCCCTTACCTGCGCCCGCCGCTCCGCCGCGGCGGCCAGCACTTTGTTCATGGCGGTGTGCGTCTTGGCCTGGCGGGCCAGGGAGACGGCCGACTCGCCCAGGCGCTCGCTAAAAGTCGAGGGAGGATGCGGCGGTGGGCGGCGGTCGGCGGGCGGCGCCCGCTCATGCCTCGTGCTGGTGCGTGTCGCGCTCGTGCGCCAAGCGCGGCGGCGGCCGCGGCGGGCGGCAAACGCTGCCGCCCTCCCTCCACCCTCCCTCTTCCTCCCTCGCTCTCACCGGCGCTCGGCGCGCACGGCGCGCTTGACTTTGGAGCGCAAGCCTTTGGCCATGGTGTGGGAGGCGGGCGCGGCGGGGCTGGCGACGGGGAGTGACGGCCGGTGAGCGGCACTGCGGCTCACAGCCCGCCCGCTCCCGCCTCGGCCCTCCTCTTCTCTCGCCGCACGACCGGGCGAGCGCGGCTGTCGGGCGCCCCCGACGCGCGCCGCCCCAGCGCCCCCCACATCCGCTTTCGCGCCGCTGCCGCCCCGCGTGGCCGCCGTTTTCCCCCAATGCGCCTCCCGGCAGCGACCACGCGGTGAGTGCGCGGTCATGCATGGGGCGGGAGAGACGCCCCGAGGCCCTGCGCCGCCTGGGCACCGCTGCGACGCCCCCGGCCGCCGACGCGCGCGCCGCCTCCCCCCTCCCCCCCAGCTCGCCCGCGGGCGCCGGTCGCGCGACGCAGTGCCAGGCGCCCAGGCGCGGACGGACGGTGGCTCAGGTAAGAAGGGAGCGGGGCCGAGCGCGAGGCGCGCCGCGACCGCCCGCGCCGCGGCCCGACCCGACCCCCTCCCCTCATCCCACCCCTCCCAGCTGCCCCGCCACCGCCCGACCCTCCCGCGCGCCGAGCCCGCGGCGTCCGCGTCCGCCGCGCCCGCCACCGCGGCCGCGCCGAGCGCCCCTGCTTCCTTTGACTTTGGCGCCTACATGAAAGGCAAGGCCGTCGCCGTCGCCGCCGCCCTGGACGCCGCCGTCCCGGCCGCCTACCCCCAGGCCGTCACGGAGCCGATGCGGTACTCGCTGCTCGCGGGCGGCAAGCGGGTGCGGCCCGTGCTGTGTTTGGCCGCGTGCGAGCTCGTTGGGGGGAACGCCGAGGCCGCGATGCCGACCGCGTGCGCGCTGGAGATGCTGCACACGATGAGGTGAGGAGGAGAGGGGGAGGAGAGGTGGAATGGCGGGGCGAGGGCTTTGGCGCGCGCTCCTCCGGCCGCGCGCTCGACGCGCTCCCCTCCTCTGCCCCTCTCCAGCCTGATCCACGACGACCTGCCCGCCATGGACAACGACGACTTTCGGCGGGGGGTGCCGACCAACCACAAGGCGCGTGCGCAGGGGAGGGCGGGGGAGGAGCGCGCGCGCGCTCGACGCCCGTCCCACCCCCACCCCCACCCCCTCTCTCCAGGTATACGGCGAGGACGTCGCCATCCTCGCCGGCGACGCCCTGCTCGCCTTCTCGTTCGAGCACATCGCGGCCGCGACGCGCGGCGTGCCCGCGGAGCGCGTGCTCGCCGTCGTGGCCGAGGTCGCGCGCTCGGTCGGCGCGGACGGCCTGGTCGGCGGCCAAGTGGTCGACTTGAAATCGGAGGGCGCGGGGGAATCGGTCGGCCTGGACACGCTCCAGTACATCCACGAGCACAAAACGGCCGCCCTCCTGGAAGCGTCGGTCGTGTGCGGCGCGCTGCTCGGCGGCGCGGCCGACGCGGACGTGGCGAGCCTCCGTTCGTACGCGCGGTCGATCGGCTTGGCGTTTCAGGTGGTCGACGACATCCTGGACATCACGCAGCCGTCGGACGTGCTGGGCAAGACGGCGGGCAAGGACCTGGCGACCGCCAAAACGACCTACCCCTCCCTGCTGGGCCTGGACGAATCGCGCGCCGTCGCCGCGCGCCTCATCGCCGACGCCAAAGGCCAGCTCGCCCGGTTCGACCCCGCGGCCGCCGCGCCGCTCCTGGCGCTGGCCGACTACATCGGATCGCGCGACAGATGAGGTGGTTGGGTCGAGGGGCTTCCTTTTTGCCGGGGCGCGCGCTCTTCTTTCATTTTTCTGGGGCGTGTGGGGGCGCGGCGGTGTGAGGCGCGCGTGTGGCGGGCCTGGTTTTGGCACTAGAGTGAGGAGGGAGCGGCGGTCGCCGCCGCCGCGCGCCGCCTCCACACCGCATTGCCCCTCTCCGCCCCGCCTCTCTCACCCCCCACTCCGCCGGCATGCGCGCCGCGTCCCGGCCCGGGCCGCGCGCCGGCCCGCCGCCCGCGCGGCGGCCGGGCGCCGCCGCGCCCGCGCGCCGCGCGCCGCCGCCGGCGCGCGTCGTCAACCGGGAGCTGGTGCGAAGTGGCGGAGGAGAGAGTGGGGACCGCCTCCAGCGGCGGCGGGCGCCAATGCGGGCGCTCGAGGCTGCCGCCGCCGCCGCCGCCGCCGTCGACCCCCTCTCTTCCTCTCTTAGCTCCTGCAAGACGTCTGCGAGACGGCCGCCGCCCACCTGCGCACCCCGACCGCGTCGCCCGCCGACCGGGTGGAGGTCCTGGCGCCCGGCGTGAGCGAGAGGCTGGCCCTCTTTGCCGCGGTCGAGGGCCGGCTCGGCCTGCGCTTCCGCGACGTCGCCGCCGCCGCGGCCGCCACCACCCTGGCTGACGTCGCGGCCGTGCTGGCGGCGGAGGTGGAAGCGATCGACGCCGAGGTGGCGGGCGTGAGCGTGGTGTGAGGGAGAAGAAGAGAAGGGGGTTGCAACACTGAAGACAGATCTCATCCCTCACCCGAGCACGCTCGCCGCCCACCGGCGCCGCAACACTGGACACGTCCCTCGGCCTCCCTCACCCCAGCACGCTCGCGGCCCACCGGCGCAGCACGCCGCGTGCGAGCGACGCTTCGTCGGGCAGGGCGAGGCCGGAAGGGGAAGGAATCGCCCCGGGCGCGGCCGCCGCTGCAACGTCGGCCGCGGCAAACCACCCCACCGCCTCCAACTCCCCGTCGGCCGGCGCGGCGGGCGGAGGGGCGCCGTCCGCCCCGGGAGGCACGCTCAACCCTATGGCGACCATGAGCGACGCGGGAAAGGGCCACGGGGCCGAGCCCCAGTAGGAGGGAGGGGCTTCAGCGTTTGCCACGACCCCGGCCTCTTCTTCCAGCTCGCGCGCCGCCGCGCCCTCCAAACTTTCTCCCAGCTCGACAAAACCCGCCAGCAGGCTGTAGCGGCCGGGCGGCCAGGCGGCTTTGCGGCCGAGGAGAGCGTGCGCGCCGCATGTGGCGAGGACTAGAACCGCGGGGTCGACGCGGGGCCGCTGCGTCGAGCGCGCGCCGGGCGCGCGGCGCGCGTGGCCCGCGGCCGACATAGCCGATGGCTCGCCCGTGCCCGGGTGAAAGGACGCGGTCGAGTGCCAGCCCGCGAGCGAAGCGGCGAGGCCGAGCGCGGCCGCGTCGGCCGCCGCGAGCCGCGGGCCCGCCTCGCGCACGCCCGCCCACGCCGTGCCGGGCAGCGCCGGCGGCTCCTCGCCCTCGACGAGCACGGCAAACAGGGGCGCGCCGTCGGCGTCCGCCCCCAGGAGCACGCGGTCGCCGGCCGGTGCGTGCGCGAGCGGCGACCGCGCGGCGGCGCGGCCGCCCTCGGCCACCAGCGCGCGGCGGCCGTCGACGGCGACAAAGAGCGCGGTGGCGCGCGGGTCGGCCTCCAGCGCGGCGAGCAGGGCGGGGTCGCGGCTAAAAAGAAGAAAAGAAGGGTGTTAGAGGCCGCTCGCTCTTCCCTCGCCCACCACCCGCCCGCACACGCCTCACCGGGTCGCCCCACGTCTGTCGAGCGTAAGCGCATAGTGCGGCGCGTCCCCGAGCGGCGGCAGCGGCGGCGTCGCCGCAGGGCGCGCGCGGCGCGCGGGCTGCAGGGGGCGCGGGCGCCACAGTGGCGAGTGGTGTGCGATCCGCATCGAGGGCTGGCGGCGGGCGGGCCCCGATGGAGCAACCCCGTGCCGAGTGTGCGGCGCTCCCCACTCCCCGGCGCGGCCTCGCGCCCCTCAAACGTCCCTCCCGGGCCCCGCCCTCCCCCCTCGAGGATGGCAGGCCACCAACGGTGCGTGTGTGCGGCGCCAAGGGAGGTTGGCGCTTGCCCGCCCCCGGCGCCGCCGCCGGCCGGCGGCCGCCCGCGACTGCGCGGCGCGCCTGTGGGCACGCCCGGGCCCGCATGCGATGCCGCACGCGCCGTGGGAACACCCGCCGCACGGGCGGTGGCGGGCGCTCCCGTGTCGCGGCCGGCCATCGCCGCTGCCGCCAGCGCGGCGGGCGCCGAGGGGCAGGCGCGGCGCGCGCGCCCGCCCGCGCCTGCCAGGGCGCGGGCGGGCATTGCTGCGCGCGCGTGGGGCTTGTAGCGGGCGGCCTCGAGGCGGCGGTCTAACGACGCGGGGTCGGCCGCCGGCGCCGACGACCGCCCTCCCTCCCCCCTCTCCTCGCTCCAGGCCCGGCGCCAAGCGCCTCGTCTCCCTCGGCAAAGTGGCCGCCCCCAAGCCGGTCAACCTCCCCTCCGCCCGGCGCGAGGCCAACGGGAATGACCCGACGGTGGCGCTCGTGCGCGGCGCGCCGGGCGGCGGCGGGTGGGCGGCGAGCGGCGCGCTGCCCGGCGAGCCGCCCGCCGACGACGCGGGTGCGGCCTGGGGCGGGGCGGGGCTGCCCGGAGCGGCGCCCTCGCCGCCGCCGACCGGCCCGCCGGCTCGCGCGCCGGGCGCGGTCGCGGCCGGCCTCCCGGGCCCGCGCCGCGTCGGGCCGCCGCCGC
>Ga0315273_10000369_pt1 | contig 46222 bp, 71 predicted proteins | sample YL17G02_0_MG_FD_205753 | JGI IMG/M metagenome (GOLD analysis project Ga0315273, IMG submission 205753) | Sediment microbial communities from Yellowstone Lake, YNP, Wyoming, USA - YL17G02_0 | ecosystem: Environmental > Aquatic > Freshwater > Lake > Sediment | place: USA: Wyoming | collected...
ACCTGGTGCAAACCTATCTGGTGCAAGCCTATCTGATGCAAGCCTATCTGGTGCAAACCTATCTGGTGCAAACCTATATGGTGCAAACCTAAATGGTGCAAGACTAACTGGTGCAAACCTATATGGTGCAAACCTATCTGGTGCAAACCTATCTGGTGCAAGCCTATCTGGTGCAAACCTATATGATGCAAAACTAACTGGTGCAAACCTATCTGGTGCAAGCCTATCTGATGCAAGCCTATCTGGTGCAAACCTATATGGTGCAAAACTAACTGATGCAAACCTATCTGGTGCAAACCTAACTGATGCAAACCTATCCAGTGCAAGACTAACTGGTGCAAACCTATATGGTGCAAACCTATCTGGTGCAAACCTAACTGATGCAAACCTATATGGTGCAAACCTATCTGATGCAAAACTAACTGGTGCAAACCTATCCAGTGCAAGACTATCTGGTGCAAAACTAACTGATGCAAATCTAACTGGTGCAAGCCTATCTGGTGCAAACCTATCCAGTGCAAGACTATCTGGTGCAAAACTAACTGATGCAAATCTAACTGGTGCAAGACTAACTGGTGCAAACCTATCCAGTGCAAGACTATCTGGTGCAAACCTATATGGTGCAAACCTATCTGATGCAAACCTATCTGGTGCAAACCTAAGTCAAAGCAAAGGATTGTTAATAGCTTCCGAATGGTTAAAACAAAAATTTAAGTTTAATAAAAAGGGTTATATTGTATATAAGGCTGAGGGAAATCCTATATATCAACCGCCGAATTGTTGGAAAAACTCCAAATTTATCACAGAAATTCCAAACCCTCTGCGTAGTCAAGATTGTGGTTGTGGTGTTAATTTTGGGACGATTGACTGGATTAAAAATAATTATAACATTACACCAAATGGAGAAACCCGCATTAGAAGAATGTACCTACACTGGGAAGATTTAGCTGATGTGGTTGTACCTTATAACACAGATGGCAAGGCTCGTTGTGCAAGATTAGAAAAAGGTAGATTGCTTTAAGGATACTGAAAATGGTTAAGAGATATACTGCTTATTTATACTACAGAGATGTTTGTATGGGACTCGACCCCGAAGGTGACTATGTTTTCTACAAGGATTATGTTGAGATTGAAAGAAGGTGTGCAGAACTTCAATCTCTACTCAACGAATCAATGACTAACACTTCTAAAGCTTTGAACCTTATTGCAAGATGGAGTGAACTAAATGAACAAAACGTTTGTAGTTCTATGTGATTACTGCAGTAAAGAGATTGTGGTAAGTTATCCGCCTATGGATATGATATACGCCTGTGATTGTTGCGAAGAAACAAGGAGCAATGATGAGACTTAGCCAAATTGATTTTGTGATAGTTAGTTGGTTGGGTTTTCGTGCCATCGTGGACATAGTCCTAATAATAGTGAAACTACTTGGGAGCAAATAAGATGAAAACGACAACTGAATTGATGAATGATGCTATAAGTGCTTTACGAAAATCAGTCGATAAGACTAAGACAAATTTGGATGCCTTAGATGCTGTGGTAAAACCTATCAATATAGGATATATCTTCAAGGCTGGAGATATTGCAAGAAGTTCTAATGGTGAGATTAGAATTATTGTTAGACAGCTTGACGGGGATTTATACAGTTTTGGCGAGGGGTTTTGTATTACTACCACAGGACAAAAAGAATTTGAATCCTGGGATTATAAAAAGATAGGTGAATTGAAAGATTTACTCAAAAATTTCCCTGAATAGGAGAAAACGATGTCTAAAGTATATTGCTCACTATGTAAGTATTATACTAACCTCTGTGGGGCTGAATGTTGGGCTGCAAACAACTTGAGGGAACAATCCAACTGGCTTGAGGTTATAACAGTAACAATAACCCCTCCCAGTGAGAAAAACTGTAATAATGATTGTGCAGACTTTCTACCTGTAGGTGAAGCCATTGAGTAATAGGTTCTATGGACACATTAAAGCAGGCAAACTCATTTTATCTGTTCAAACCCGACAGATGCTTGACGAACACTTAGCCACCAAATTTAAGGAAAATGAAGGTGTGGTCGTCTTGGTAATGAAGCAAGATAGCGACATTACACTTGAACAGTACAGATACCTCTATGCCTGCGTGTATGAACCACTTGCTGCCGAGTTGGGTTATACTGTGGACGAAATTGATGAGATATTGAAACTAAAGTTTCTAACTAAATTCAAAGGGACGAGCCACGAGTTTGTAACAGGAAAAAGTGAATTGAGACGTGAAGAAATGGCAGCGTATATAGACAACTGTATTAGGTTTGCTGCTACTTGTGGGATAGTTTGCCAGTCGCCGTGTAGTATTGAGGAGCAAAATGAAATACAAAATTAAGTACAGAGATGAAATAATTGCTGCTTTCGTAGAAGCATCGGATAGAGATGAATGTCTTGACCATCTTGAAGATTACTGGGGAGCAAAAATGTATCCCGTTGATGATGATGAATAAATATAATTTAGTTTAATCTTGAAACAAGATAGGAGAAACAATGTTAAATTTGGTATTGATGCAGGGCAATCTCACCAGTGACCCTCAGACAAAAGAAGCCAATGGTGGTAAGTTTGTAACCTTTGCCGTAGCACACAATAAGGGTAAGGATGACAAGAAAGTAACTACCTTTGTAAATTGTGTAGCCAATGACAAGTTAGGTGAGACAATTATGAAATACTTTACGAAGGGTAAGCCTATTATTGTAGAAGGTACTTTGGCACAAGGTAAATCAAGTCTTTACCTGCGAGTAAATGGTTTTCACTTCGTAGGCCCATCAGAAGCCAAGAAAGCTGAGCCTAAACCAGAGACAACCGGCGATGACCTCCCTTTTTAAGGAGAATGAAAATGAGTAGCCACGAAGAATTAGTTAAACAGGCAAATGCGGAGGTTATGGCGGTTTTTAGCGACTGCTCAGTGGGCCGTGCTGAAACTAAGGAGTCGCTGGAAGAAATTATATCAAGTATTGAGGATATGCTTAATACCCTTGACAATTGAACCCCGGCGGCGGCTGACGGGAATAGAGAGTAAGCCAAGCAAAACATATCTGTTCGTATTCGTCTTTTGCCCGCCGGGGCTTTTTGAAAGGAGAATGAAATGACTGATAAAGAATTTGCTATCAAGATGTTGCGAATAACACTCAAATATCCTTATGTAGATGACCCCATAACTTTTGACGACTTCGTTGATGAGTTATATGACCTTGCAAACGAAGCAGGGTTAAGTGATGATGATATTGAGGGGATTCTCAATGGCTAAATTCACCAAACCAACCTTAGAGGAAATAAGGGCTTACGCTGCCGAAGTCTTTCCACAGTTGGATGCCGGACGTTTCTATGATTATTATGAAAGTTGCGGTTGGACTGTTGGTAGAAACAAACCTATGAAGAACTGGCAGGCAGCCATCCGTACTTGGAAAAGGTCTCACGAGGAAAGATATGGAAAACCAGAAACAAGAGACGATTGGCGGAATAAATACGAGTCTTTTAAGCAACCTACTTAATGAAGGATAAATTGATGTCTGATGAAACAGATATAAATTTACTCAACAATCTAATTGATGTCAAAGACTCTGTTGAATCTGTTGCTGCCAAGATTGGTGATTTATCAGGGTTAAAAACTGGTTTCACTGCCCTTGATGATGTAATCATAGGTTTGCAGCCTGGGGAACTGACTATCATAGGCGGTCGTTCCTCGATGGGTAAGTCGAGCCTGGCTATTGACATAATGCTCAACGTAGGTAAGATAGATACAGTTGTTATGTTTTCTTTAGAGATGTCAACTAAAATGGTAATTCAACGGATGTTGGCAAATCTCTCACAGATTCGTTTAACGAAACTGCGAACAGAGCCTTGTAATGCGGGGGAACTAATCAAATTTAACAAAGCTATTAAGGATTTAAGTCAGTATAAGATTCTAATTGACGATTCCAGTTTTCAAACACCTACCACAATTTATCGTAAATTAGAACAAATCTTAAAAACTAAAGATGTAAAATTATTTGTCATAGACTTTCTACAACTAATGTCTATAGCAAATCGGACGGAGAACACTGTCCAGGCTATAGATGAAATGACACAGCAAATTAGAGCTATTTCTAAAAACCTACAGATACCTGTGATTGAAATCAGTCAACTTAATCGTAAGCCAGAGGATAGACAAGGCCACGAGCCACGTCTATCAGACCTCAGAGCTTCTGGTGGTCTTGAGCAAGTGGCTGATGTTGTATTGTTATTGCATCGTCCTTCTTATTATGCAATGCGTGAAATTGCAGTAGAATCAGAGGATAACGGTGAAGCATACCTTCTGATAGCAAAGAACAGAAATGGCCCTACGGGTAAAATTCCCCTCGTGTGGCTTGGTGATATTCTCAGCTTCCGTTCTCCTAACTGGACATTTTAATTAAGGAGTAAAATTATGCCAAGTTTTTCAACAGCTTCAATTATTTTGGTAGCGGACTATATCAAGACACGACCCTCAAGCGAGGCGAAATTTGTGTCAACACTATATGGGCTGCAAAGGCAAGAAAAATTATGGTCTTTAATTTATTATATAACTTTTGGTTTAGTGTCCTCAAAGAGAGAACAACTTAGGGGACAAATAGACAAGATGTGTCAAAGACACCCGAAGTGGGTTAAAAGTTACAGGCGATTATTGACTGGTGAGGAGTAAAATGGAAACAGTAATAGTTACCATAATTTTATGTATACTTGTGGGTTTTATTATATTTATGATGTTGATGAGGTAACTTATGAAGTGGAATCGCATAGGCGATGAGACTGAATGTCCTATATGCAGGCATCTCGGATGGTGTATGGTATCAAGTGACCACAGATACATCTGTTGTAAAAGAGTTAGAAGTCCTATAGCATTGGGAGAAGCAGGTTCTATTCATCCCTATCGGGGGGTACTAAACATACACCCACAACAAACAAATTATGACCCTAACTATTGGCGTAAAACTTGGGCAAAAAGTACAACTATTCTGCCAGGTTATTTGGCAAGCTTGTGGAACGTATCTTTAGAAAGTATTGAGGTTTTTAATACAACGTGGCACACAAGTAAAAGATGTTATCTGTTTCCTATGTATAATGGTACTGGAGAAATGGTAGGTTTGCAAGAACGCCATCTAACAGGAGAAAAGAAAGCAACTGCTGGCAGTAAATTGGGTTTATTTATTCCAACATTTAATTTCAGACAAACTAAAGGTTTAATTATAACAGAAGGTGTAAGTGATGCTGTAGTTCTTTATGAAGATACCCATTTGCCAATTATAGGACGACCATCGTGTTCAACAGGCACATCCCACATTAAGGATTTTCTTAATTCATATACAAACATAGAAGTCGTGGTAATAGTTGCAGACAATGATGAGGTAGGTTTAGATGGGGCATATAATTTGGCAAAGGCTTTGGAATATACTCTCAAATATATTAACTGTAGGGTTATCGAGCCTAACAAGTGTAGTAAAGATGTCCGTGAGGTGAGAGGAAATAATCCAAGTTATTACAAAAACTTTTTGCAAACCCTGGAAAATGTGCTATACTTTAGTAAAGGAGATTAAAATGGACAATAGAAAAGTTTGTATTAGCAATTCTGGCAACCTCAGCTATGGTAAATTGGTTTTTACAGTTGAATCTGAAACTGCTGCCAAAATGTTAGAGGTTTATGACAAGGAACAGAAGTTTGAGCCTATTGAAATTGATGATTGTACTTCGGTAGAGTGCGTAGATGTAACTACGCATTACGTTCTACATCCTATAAAGTTGAGAATATATTCACAACCTTACGATTTGAGATGTTTTTCCATAGAGGAGTCCCAGAAATTGCGTAAGGCTCTTGAGGCTGCTGAAACGTGGGTTATAAATCACAGGAATTAAATGGCAAAGAAGAAGAAAATTAGTACAAAATACTTAGACGATTTGTTCCGAGAAGTCTGCTATAAAAAGTTTGGTCGCCAATGTCAATACTGTGGTGCGGGCGGCGGTCAAGTCCACCATATATATAGCCGTAAGAACTTCTGGTTGAGATGGGATACAAAGAACGCTTGTATGTTATGTGCTTTGCATCATACTTTTTCTTCTGAGTTTTCCGCTCATCAGACACCTTTGGAGTTCACTTTTTGGTTACAGGAACATAGACCGGCAGGTTTTATACCTAAGTTGAGAAAAGAAGCTATGTTGGTTGTAAGAGCATACGAGATTGACCGCGAATCCATAAAGCAATCACTAAAGGAAGAATTAACTAAAGGAGAAAATTAAAATGACTATTATACGCATAGTTTGTGTCCTGGCCCTACTATTCCTGCTCGGCGGGTGTTTAATCGTTTTAACAAGCTGTCACGCATCGGAGAGATGCTCTGATAAGCCGGACGTAATCCCAGATACAGTTACCAAAATCCTTTATCAAACTATTTACCGAATGAATTGGCTGGTTGTAGTGTCTATTATAGGTATAGCTATCTCTACCGCAGCTTTCGTAAATGGTTCTAAGGCAGCCCTACCAATAGGAATGGGCAGTTTGGCGGCGCTTGGGATGACTCTGGCTACCATCAGATATGCACAGTGGATAGCATTATGCAGTTTCGTTGCTGCAATGTTGATATTCTTTGCTACTGTTCTTAAAAAGAATGTTGCTTTGAAGCAGTTGATAATTGGAGTCCAAAAATTAAAGGGGCAGTTTGTTTTCAATAAAGAAGTAGCGAACCAGATTTTAACTGATGAACAGAATAAGGACACTACCAAGCTGGTTCTAAATGAAAAAACTAATCTGAAATTAGCAGGAAAAATATAATGGCTGATACTGATTATTCTCACGAGAAATTTATCAAAGACGCTTATGGCAACCTAATACCTTTACAAACCAAAAAGAAAACAAAGGAACTACCAAATGTTACGATGTGTCCGCCACTATTGCAAAAGACGAAATAGGTGTAGTTATTATACCTTCAACTGTTACGATTTAGCCCATCCAAACAGCGTATCTTTTGTTGATGTAAGTGAGTTGGACACAGATAATTGTCCACACTTTGACGAAATGCCAAACCTATATGATAAGGAGAAAAAAGATGAGTGATTTAGTAGCTGTTGTTATCTGTCCGCCGATAGTATTTTAAGGAGAATCCTATGGTAAACGGTAATGCAGTTTCGCATCGAAACGATGCAGGAAAAGGCTGTACTTATAGACCAGTTGACCGAAAGAAATACGATTTGAATTGGGACAATGTTTTTGGCAGGACTAATGGAGTTACCTGTTACTCCAAACGTGATAGAAAGATGATAACCGTACCAAAAAGCAAGAGGATTAAAAATGGAACGTAAACTGGCATCTATTCAAAAAATCTTAGCACTTAATCCAATTCCAAACGCTGATAAGATTGAACAGGCAACAATACTTGGATGGTCTCTTGTAGTTCAAAAGGGAGTTTTTAAGGTAGGGGATTTGGCAGTATTCTGTGAGATTGATTCCATCCTGCCGGACAAACCTGAGTTTGAATTTCTTAGGGCACGAAAGTTTAGAATCAAGACCATCAAACTTAAAGGTATTGTCAGTCAAGGTATTGCATTTCCTTTGAGTATCTTACCTGTTGGAGCTTTTATAGAAGGGGATAATGTTACCGAAGTACTTGGAGTTACTAAGTTTGAGATTCCTATTCCTGTATGTATGTCTGGGATAATGAAGGGTAGCTTCCCAGGATTCATTCCTAAGACAGACGAAGAACGGATTCAAAACGTACCCTGGATTCTCGATGTTTACCATAATCAAGGGCCATTTAATTATACTGAAAAGTTAGATGGCACTTCTGCTACCTATTACATTAAGGATGGTGTTTTTGGTGTATGTTCTCGCAACATAAACCTTGCCAGACCCGAACCAGGTGTTTCAGTCAAGGATAAGATACTGAATGTCTTTTGGAAGGTAGCCAACGAGCTTCATCTTGAAGATAATATGAAACGACTTGGAGATAACTTTGCTATTCAAGGAGAGATTATAGGGCCAGGAATCCAACAGAACAGGTATGGCTTGAATGAACACAGAATATACATATACAACGTATTTGATATTGCTACTGGCAGTTATGCTGATGTTCACGCGATAGATATAATCAAAGCGTTGAATCTTATATCTGTGCCACTTGTTTCAGTAACAAAAACATTACCACCAGATATTGAAACATTGGTCAAGTTTGCAACCATCCAATCTATTATTGCACCATCTATTCCTATTGAGGGTATGGTGATTAGACCTAAGCACAATATCAATGATGCCAGAATCGGCAGATTGTCGTTTAAGGTTTTGAATCCAGAATACTTACTTAAATATGGGGAGTAAATTATGATGGCTGATGAAGTGAAAGAATCGTTCTTTAATCTTGGTCGTGTTGACGGACACGCTAATTGTAAAATGCGTACATTTGATACAGGTGCTACACGCGATACGGATAAGAATAAATGGGATTACGAGGGGTTTCTCTCTCCGGTAGTGTTGCAACATTATGCTGCCTACCTGCACAAACATCGTGTTCAATCAGATGGTAACTACAGAGATAGTGACAACTGGCAGAAGGGAATCCCCAAAGATACTTATATAAAATCAGCTCATAGACACTTTATAGATTGGTGGCTTGAACACAGGGGACACAAAAGCCGTGAAGGTATGGAAGATGCTATGATGGGGTTGTTATTTAATGTGATGGGTTATGCCTTTGAATACTTTAAGGAATTAGATAGTATCGAACCTGTCTCGTTTCGAGACGAAACTAAATCAGAAAGTTTAATTCGACCAATTTCTGTAGGTTGTTGGAATTGTAGAAATAGGTTTGAACCTATGCACGGGCCTATGTGTAAAGATTGTTGTGGTACACTTAACCATCTAAATTGGGAGGCTGAATTATGAAGTTATTTGAACACCATATATTATACCCAAGTCATAATTATTGTGCAATTCCACATTGGGTTGTCACTACAGATGCGTGTTATGGGGTACACACCACACTTAACCCATTGACAAAACATAGATTAGGAAATATCTATCGTCTTATGCACACATATTATCTGTTGTCAGAAGTAGATTATAGTAAATACCAACTCATCACCTTAAACTCACAAGCTAACCGTTGGACAAGTATTCCTTTGGATTGTAAAATATCTTCCGATGATTACTTTACCGAAGAACAGTGGAAATTCCTTGCACAAAAAGCATCAGAAAGTTTTGTACTTGTGGGTCGTCTTAAAGAAGTACGTGGTTGTGCTACAAACAGTATAGTTTTTTGTTTACAGGAGTAAATAATGAGCCAGGTTAAGGTTTACATTTCACATTCTATTAGAGGGATAGCGGGTAAAGATGCTACTCACGAAACAATGGTGGAGAACAATAGGAAGGCTATAGTTTTTGTTACCGATTTGAAAGCTAATTTTCCAAACATAGATTTCTACTGTCCTGGTGAACACGATGAGTTTGTAATCAATGCTTATGAAATGGGATATGTTACAGAGACACAAATTCTTGATGTAGATTGCAAGATAATTGAAAGTAAAAATTTACTACTGAACTATATCCCAGACCAATATATTTCAAATGGGATGTTACGAGAAAATCTCTTTGCTCAACAACAAGGTATGCCAACTTTGATGGCAACCTGCGTTCCAGAGGCTTTAGAAGTTTTACATAGACAGTTCCACCTTATGCAAGTTGGTTAATTAAGGGGATTAGTTATGCAAACACCTTTTCCAGATAAGAAATATCAGATAATCTATGCTGACCCGCCCTGGCATTTTAATTTTAAGAACAGGGTAGGATTAAGTAATATAGCAAAGTCCGCTTTATATGACACGATGCAACCACAAGACATTATAAACCTTCCAGTTAAGGAAATAACAGACAAAAACTGCATCTTGTTTTTATGGGTTATGGATTCGGAAATACCACAGGCTCTTAAAGTCATATCTTCCTGGGGATTTACATATAAGACAGTAGCTTTCACTTGGGTTAAAACTACTAAGAATACATATCACTTTGGAGGAGGAAATTGGACTCGTTCAAATCCTGAACAATGTTTACTTGCCACAAAAGGAAAAGTAAACAGGATTTCTGCATCTGTTAAGAAGTTGTTAATATCCCCAATTAGGGAACACAGTCGAAAACCTGACGAAACAAGAAACAGAATCATTCAACTTGTGGGGGATTTGCCCCGTATAGAGTTGTTCGCTCGACAGAAAACTGAAGGTTGGGATGTTTGGGGTAACGATGAAAATATAATTTAGGGGAACAAAATGAGAGTTTTAGTGGTTGGCGATACTCATATCCCGTTTGTTAGACCTGGTTACTTACAGTTCTGCAAGGATTTGAAAAAAGAATATAGAACCAATGTAACTTTACATATAGGAGATGTATGTGATAGTCACGCTATTAGTTTCCACGAACATAATCCTGAACTGCCAAATGCTTTAGATGAATATAAACAGGCTTATGAAATCGTTAAGGAATGGAAGGCAGCATTTCCCAAGATGTTGGTGTCTATAGGCAACCATTGTTCAAGGATAACTAAGTTAGCAAGCTCAGTCAATATACCAAGCCAGATGTTAAAGACACACCAAGAGATATGGGGAACAAAGAATTGGGATTGGCAGTGGGAATTTGTAATTGATAACGTGCGTTATATTCACGGTCACGCAAGCGGGGGAGGTCTTTGGCCTGCTTATAACTCTATGCGAAAGTCTGCAATGAGTACAGTTATGGGACACTATCACTCTGCCGCAGGCATTAAGTGGTTGGTGAATCCTACCTCTCGTTTGTTTGGACTTGACGTTGGTTCTGGAATAGATGACAAGCAACTGGCCTTTGCATACAACCAGTTTAATACCGTGAGGTCGGTCATTTCAGCAGCAGTAGTCCTTGAGGGGATGCCCTATTTGGAACTTCAACCAATAGGTAAAGAAGAAAAATATCACGATAGTAAGGTTAATTAGTTCCCCTTCTTCCAATAGACCCGTAGTCAGTTGATTGCGGGTCTTTTTTATTTCAGTCCCCTCATCACCAACTGCACTATTATCCCCCCAGCAGCAGTAATCACAGCGGCTATAGCAGCCAGTGTAACCTTAAAATGGTGACTTAGATGATTTTGGAAGTCAGTCTTTAACTCATCTAATTTCACATCCATTCGTATTAACATTTCATCGCGGTCTTTAGGCTTCATTTCTTCATCCGTTCCTGTAGGTCTTGTACATCTTTTCGTTCAGCGTTCTCTATTATTTGCTCACGCACGGCAGTCCTAATCTGTGATATAGCATCCTCTAACAATTCCTTCTTCTGGTCGGTAGTCAGTAACTTATAACCATCACTTGCAACCAGTTTAGGTAATATTTTATTTAGATATTTACTTACGTTTGCATTATACATCTCATAGTTTTTGTCATTTAGATACCAATCATTTCCTACTCTGCGTGATAACCCCCCTATCTCGGTATAACTCATATCAATCTCATCCTGGACGTTATTGGGCAAACTACGATATATCCTTTTCTTTGATAGTGTCTCCTCCTTAGCTATCGCCTCCAGATATGGATACCCTTCACGTTGCTGCTTGGCTACAGCTTCGCTCTCCTCTATCTGAGGATTATGTTCTCTAAGCAACTGTTGAGCAATAGGGCCTATCTCATCCCAACCCTTACCAAATGTTCTGTGAGATAAATCCTCTTTGACTAACACTGCCTGTTGTTCAGGACGCACTGGATATGTTCCTATACTTCCCCCGTAGAATCCTACTGGTGCAGCAAGTATAAACCCATCCAGACCTTCAAAACGAGCAGCATCTACAAGGTCTTGCCAGAACATAGGTGTAATTCTTTCATAAGTAGCCTCAGCAACATTCATAGCAGTCCATTCAAAGGGTGAACCATCAAACTTCTTTTTTGAGAGTACATCCCAAGCCAAACCTGCTGAAGGTGATAACTTAGTCCGTAAATAACTTTTCAAAATATCTGTACGTTCAGTTTGTATTCTTCTGCCAGTAACAGTAGATTTACGCCTTCCTGTAACAAGTTGTACCATTGTGCGAGCAATTTGTTCATAACCTTGCCAGAAACTAAAGCGTAGATTTCCATATTTAATTTTGCCAAAGTCACTTGATTCAGGGTCATCCTCTACATCCACACCAGGAATAGCGGAAAGCATAGCTAATGCCAATACACCAAGTCCTACAAACGCAGCAGTCTGTTGAGCCATTATCTTAAATACTGCGGGGGATTTTACCATTGTACGAAGTAAATGTATTGGTAATTGAAACCTACTTACAAACAGTTTGGGTGCAAAAAAGCTGGCAGTAGCTATGGGCAACAAAGTTTTCAGAGCCTTTATATCGCCTCGCCCTGTAGATAAATTGATAAGTTTTCCTAACATCTCATAATCAGTTGATGTTTTATTTTGACCCTTCCAAGCATCAATATACTTAAGAGCAGCATAAAGACGCATTGTATTTAATTGAACAGTATAAGCTGCCTCACTTCGTCCAACAACTTGTCCTATACCTGGAACTTTTTGCAGAAGCCCTGACCGATAGTGTTCCTCTCTCATAGCTTCCGTACCAGGGATAGGTGTACGCCAATCAGTAAATTCTATACCCATCTTCTTTACCATAAACTTATACATCGGATGAGTTGTAAGTGTTGTTTGAGCTTTCCTTGCAACATCTTTATAATCTTTAGCAAAAGCTATTTCGTGAGCAACATCAAATCCTTTTTTCCAAGCCCCTGGTGACATAAGCCCTATAAACCAACCTTGCCGTCCAAGACCAGATAATTCTCCTGATGACATCAGGGAAATAGGGGCACTCCAAATAGCCCCAAGTGTATCGTACCACTTAGGTTGAAACTTTTTAGGTCTCTTTATTACAGCATCAGTCAAATCCTCACCCTTCTTACCAAGTGCATCCCTTAAATCCCTAAGTTGAGCAGGTTGAATTTCTCTGCCTTGAAGCAACCTTACTAAACCCTTTTCTGCGGTAAGTCTCTTAAAACTATCTGTTAGTGTTGGCGATTCGCGTATATGCCAAACCAATGCTTGCTGTTGTTCAGGGGTAATATCTATTGCTGCATATTTTTGATGAAAATATTCTCCTACTAAGGTAGCCGTTAAATCAACTAACTTAGCAGTAGGGTCTGCTTGCCTTGCACGTAACTTTGCTACCTTTTGAGCTAATTGATATTTTCGTTCTACATCTTGTTCTGCTAAAGGTTCAGCAGCACTTTCAATTCCTTTAATTATTATATTGACTGTGTTTTCCCAATCATTTTCAATCTTAACTTCCTGGTGTGCTTCTTCCGGTGAAAGCCCTGGCATATTCTCTGGTTGTACTTCATCAAAAGATGGCTTCTCCGCAGCCGGGGCGGGAGGGGCGGGCTTCTCGGCTGCTATCTCGCCCTGGGGGGTAGTTTCTTCCTCTACAGGTAATATAGAAGTCTGAGATATTTCCTGCCGCTTATTTTCAATAACTTGACGTACTTCTGCCTTTTCAGAATCCGTCAAATCAGCCTGTTCAACAAAGTCATCAAATTTATCCAACACTTGCATTTGGCCGGTCTTATTCAAATATCTTGCACCTACACCAGCACTGGTAAATACACCAGCCATTGCCATTTCCATTGGCCCGCCAATAGCAGCAGCTTGAGATACACCCTTCATTAGCTCTTGGCTTCTATCAGTGAATACAAAGTTCCAAAAGTTAGAGTTTAGTTGCTGTACTGCTTCTTCCCCCGCACCTCTGGCATAAGCCTTTGAACCACCAATCAACACGGTAGAAGCCAATCTACCCATACTCTTTTTCAGTAAAGCTGTTTTAGCCGACTTAAATAAACCTATCTTTTTACCAAGTGTCCATTCCTCTACTATACCTTCACCCAGAGAAGTTAAAAATGCTTGAGCAGTAGCGGCTTCGGGTGATACATTCTTTTTTCTTGCATCACTATAGTTGCTACCAAAAATACCAGCAGTCATACCGCCGATTCTGCCCCACCTTTGAACAGTTGCTAAAGTTCTTGGAGCAAGTCCAGCAGCTTTGAAAGCGGCCCCACCAGCCCACGCTTCTAACATCATTGGTATTGCTTGAATTATACCCTTAGTCATATTTTCAGGAGACGTTACTATTTGCTTAGTTGCTTCCCAGAAACCTGCATCAGGCGATATTTGCATTGCTTCTTCTGGATGTTCACTCCTGTATGTATCAAATTCTTGTGCTAATGCTTTACTGGATTCCGCTAAGTTCTTACCCCACTTTTTTAGACTTTTAGACCCCTCTTTGGTAGAAACACCTTCTACAACTTCTCCAACCCATTGTTCGATGCCGAGTAAATTATCAATAGTATTCAACCCTGCTTGCTTTATACCTTGTCCTATCACCCTTCGCGGCTCGTCTAAGAGAACTTTGACAGGCTTGTCTAAAGCTAATAGAAACCTATCAACTATACCTGGTTGAAACTTCTCCTGCGGATTAACTAAATCGCTAAATAAACCAGGAGTTACACCTTGAGGGTCAGCCGGAAGTTTAGGTTGTTGAATCTCTAACTGTTGTTCAACACTTTCTGGTTCTGTCTTGGGAATAAGGTCAGCAAAAAGGCCCATACGTCTCCTGTTATAAATTACGTATTCTATTAAGAGCTAATTGAATAAGTTTAGTATCACCACTATTGAGGATGGTTTCTAACTCTTTTTGAGAGGCTAAATCCAATGTTTGTAATTTCTCTTTATCACTATCAGTTAGTCGCATAGAAGGTTGGACAGTTGGTTTAGCACCAGACGGAATATATGGATACATCATACCACCACCACCAAGACCACCTATTCCACCTTGTACTGGTTTCAAAGGTTGTGTTGGCCTAAGTGCTGCAATCCCTGTAGGTTCATCAGGTGTTAAATCCATATCACCGTATTGTGATAAGTCAAGTTTGCCAGTCTCACGGGGCACAGTATAACCCAACTTACTCATTCTAAATCTATAAATAGCATCAGGTTTTTGGGTGTCTGATAAGTCGTTATTACTTTGAATAATTTTGATACCAGCTTCCACCTCATCTTGAAGTTTCATTTCTTTCTGTAAATCACGCTCAGCAAGTATCTGACGTTTTCTCTCCTCCAATGCAAAATCAGACTGAGAACGCATCTCCATCTTCTGCAATTCCCACTGTTGAGAACGCTGTTCTGCCTGTATGCCTAATTGCTCTCTAAACTGCATCATTTCTATATCGGCAGTCTGACGTTGCTTTTCCAACTCTACTGCTTGAGTTTGTCTGGCTTCTTGTGCTTCACCTACCATCTGGGCAGCTTGAGCATACATTGAAGGAGTACCGTGTTCATATGTGATTGGCATCAGATTTTCCTTTTATATAATCCAACCTAAAACTACTAAAGCCACCTCAGTCCATGTAGCACTTGTAAGCCAATAATCTATCCGTTGTCCTGTACAATCAATTATGTCATTTGCTTCATTTGGAATATTTGCTGCTTGCAAACCTAATTTATGAACGTTTACAGCATTTGCTAAACCCGTTTTCCTTATATAAAAATCCCTTCCTGTAACATCATCCTTAATACGCATACGTAAATGTACTAACTTAGCATTTGCGGGAATAATGGCAGCTAAACTAAGTGTATGCCAAGCTCCATCTGCTGTAAAATTTTCTACAAAAAAATCAAATGTATTTGGGTCACCCCGATGTATATAACCTCCCCATTCTACATCTGTTCCATTAGAATTAACAACTATTGTTTTATTAGAATTTGCTGCTATAGTAGCATTTGATATAGCCATATTTACCTCAGGCAATTAAACCAAGTTCTTGAAGTCTATCTATAATTGTATTTATTGCAGTTCTGGCCTCAGTGTCTATAACAAGACCACCTGTGGGGTCTACTACAGTTGTTGGTTGGTCAACGGGGGTAGCATTATAAAAACCAAGTAATTGATTTGTAGCTGTACCAATCTTTGTACCAGTAGTAGTTGCTAATACTAAATTATTTCCGGCAGCAAGGGTAAGGTCATTTGTAAAAGTTACTACGCCGGTTGAACTTATTCTTAACTTTTCGACTAAGAAACCAGCAGTAACACGAGTACCAAAAGCCAAATAACCTGCCAAATCTCCTGACACAGCATTTTCTTTAGCACCACGTATCATAGCCATCGTTGCCACGTCCGTATTACCTTGATACCGTGCCCCAAATGCGATTGACCCACCCATATCAATAGCAAGTGCATCATTGGTTTGAATCGAGAAATTAGCTACGCGGTCTGCAAAAGTCTGATTTGCCCCAACTATTGCAACTTGTTTAACATCATCACCTGGAGTATTGGCTGTTCCACTTAGGACTTCAAGTAAACTTCTGGGTGCTGTAGTTCCTATACCTACCTTACATCCTGTAATTTCGAGATAATCATTGGTATCATCAAACGCTATAAGAGGGCCAGCAGCTTGTCCAACTGTCCCGCCATCAGGAATAACTGTAGTTGCCGGTAATGTAACTGTACCTGTGAATGTAGGACTTGCTATTGGAGATTTTAACGCCAGACCGTCAAACACAGAATTACCGTCTGGTGCGTGCGTAGTGTCATTATCGGAAATCGAACTGGCAATACAAGCCGTGCGTGCAAGTGCATCTGTATATTGTGTGATAGTACAAGTGAGAGTTCTGGTTGCAGTTAAATCTCCACCACCTGACATTCCTGTACCAGCAGTAATCGTGACTCCACTGTGGGCAATATGTTCATCAGCAACAAATCCTGATAGATTATCGTGAACTACGTTTGCTTCAGAAACATCAACAGTCGCCCCCGCCCCTATCAATGCCCCTGTACCCGTACCACCTATAGTAATTTTTGTTGAACCAGCAGTAAGGTTTCCTTTGGTTACAGTAGGTTCAAATCCAGTATGTCCAGCAAGGTCGTAACTAAGACCTGTTAGGGCGTTATGTGCAGTGGCTACATAAGTTCCTGCCGGTAGATTAGAGATATTTCTTAAATCCTGTGCTTCCACATAAGGAGTAGCAGTATTCTGAAGTATCACCCTATAGAGGAGTTTCATTTCCTGATAGGGTAATGTTCCAAGAGTTAAAGATTCATATTTGTTATTATTCCTGGCATCGGCTAATGTGGTGTCTGTCCTCTGCCCTATCAACGAAACTATTGGGGTGGCAGTATCATTGGTGGCAAATATCCATACTGCCATATATTTATTAGCCGCTAATGGAGTTAAAGTGTTCCCATTATTATAATTTAGGTCAGAACCAATATCCTCATAGTAGTATTTAGTTTGTCCGGCAAGCCACTTAAAATCTGCTGCACCATCTTTATAGAGTACATTACAAGTTGTTTGTGCTGGTGTAATACTATAAGCTAAATCCTCATCATCTATTATGCCCGCAGCAATAGAAAAAGTACTGTCGGCAAAAGTACCAGCCAATCCACTTTCATATCTCACGCCAACGGTATAGTGGAGTAACGTATGAGTATCCCCATCCATTTTAATTCCGTGACGTTCTTCTCCTAAAAGACCTTTATCGGTAACTGTATTGTAGTAAATCGTAGCAATAAAGGGATTTGAAAATGCTGGTACGGTCGTTGCCTGTGACAAAGTTCCAGAAGAATTGTAATAAATCCAATGTATTCCCGTTGTGTCATCTATAGTAATAGATGCAGTAGTCTTGGTAGTTTTGACACCATTGATATAAATATCGTGCGAACCTGTAATAGTGAATACTCTGGTAGCATCCACGAAACTTAAAGTAGCTGTTTTGTCCACAAATCCAGATGGTTCTGTCATTGCTGTAAATATGCCAGGTACAACTACACTACCTAATGTTGCCCCTGCAAATGTCGGACTGTCTGTAGTGGCAATACCCTGTATAGTATTTACGTTTCCTGCTGTAACCGGTAAGTTTGCAGCAGTAAAACTCGCTATCCCCTTATTAGAAGATGTAGCATCCTCTCCTGCAATAGTAATTGCCCCTGCCGCATTGGTTATGTCTATCCCCTCTCCCTCAGTTAATACTGCTAAGGTAGGGTCATTCCCTGTACTTCCTATTGGAATCTGACCATTAGTGGCTGCTGCAAGCGGAGTAACTGCGTCTGTCCCAGAACCTAAAAGTATTGCGTGGTCGGTAAGGGTAGCCGCACCTGTTCCACCCTTGCCTACAATTAAAGGATTAACTATGCCTATAGTTATTGTACCATCGCCATCGTCAGTTACATCGGTTTCATTTGCAACACCTGCAACCCAAGAAGCTAAGTTAGATACTGATGCCAACTTCTTGTTTGTGTCTGTAGAAGCCAACCTTGATGCAGTTAAACCAGTTAAAGTAACTCCAGCAAATGTAGGTTCTGCACCAGTGTCTAACTTCTTAGACAATTTTTGAACTGCTACCCTCAATCGAGGGTCGGATTCCTTAGACACGGTCACAAGAGCCATTATTTACCACCATAAGCAGCTTTTAATGTTCCGTTGGTATTATACATTTGGGGATATAGTTTCTGTAAGTTTGATGTTACTGTCTTTTGTTCGCTGGCAGTAGGTTTTACAAGCGTAGGTGTTAATTGTTGTTGCCAATTTTGGCCATACCTTGCTAACATATCACCAGCATACGTTCTTGGTTCGGCTACAGTAGAAGATGAAGCCTGACCATAAGTAGGCATACCTGGTTGACCTGCCGCAGGTGTAACACTACTACCACCACCATAACCACCACCATAACCACCTAAATCTTGAAATACACTGGTTGAACCACTATCAGATGTTGGCACACTTGGTGTAGAATAAGCAGCAGATATTCCTTGCATCAAAGCATTGTAATCAGGATATGTGTCTGTTCTGCGTTCAATAATTCCTGCTTTGAATTGCTTTGCAGCAAATTGTTTCTCAGCTATTATATCTTCAAGTTTCAACCGAGAAGGTACACCAATTTCTTCTTCCCATTTCTTGCCTAAACCCGCAGCCCTGGTTGTACCACCTAAACCAGAACTAACTAATCCCTGCATTGAAGAAGCCATATCACGAGTTTTGGCTCGTTCAAGTTCGGTCTTAAATCCAGCACCATAACCTTCGCCAAATAATTTCTCAACATCACCAGCTATACCCAATAACTGATTATATCGTGCTTCGTTTGCAGCTTCGGCCTTTTTCTGTGCAACTGTAAATTGGTCTATTAAACTTTGTACCGTAGCCATTTATTTACTCCCTGCTGGAACAGCAGTTCCTAAAATTCTATTGACAACAAACGTATTGCTTGCAGTAGCATCCGATAATTTCATTCCTAAATAAAATCCTCTGGCTCGCGTTCTTATTGAAGTCTGTCTCCCAGAACCAGATAAAGTACCTGTAGCAAAAGGTGTAGCACCATCTCTTATATCCTCAGCTACAGTCTCAGCATCATCACCTACATAAAGACTATAAGTTAATGCACCACTATCACCATACTCTCCACTTGCAGCACCACCTGCTGTTTCAAAAGTCAACTTAGTTAGTTTGCCCTCTGCATCCCCTTCTACCAATTTCATAACAGGCATATTCATATAAGCATTTATTGCTTCGGATGTTGCTCCAACATTATCATTCAAAGTTGCATCATCAAAACAACGAATAAAACCATCCATACAACCTACTAATAGGTTTCTGTAGGCATCATCATTAGCTTCATAATAATGTAAAGAATATGCAGCACATTCTTCAGGATAATCTTCAGGGAAAAACCCTTTAACTTTCAAACTGTAAAAATAATCACTATTTGTACCATTAGCAAGTTTAGTTATAGTAACTAAAATACCCATTCTTTCTCTGTCATAAGCCAAACAAATTCTATGTACTGACGGGTCAATTTCTTCTTCAATTAAAATATTTGGTAAGGCTTGACCGGATAGACTCTCTATAGGGCCAAAACCTTTAGGCATCAGACACAAACCATCTGTGCCCCAGAAATATAGGTTTCCTACACCATCAAAACACCAACTTTTACCACCAAAAATCCCTCTTGTTAAATCTATTTCGCTGAATGTTCCGCTTTCGGCAGGGTCTCCAACAATTACCTTCATACTGTTAGCACAACCAATTATCAAATAATCATCACTATACGGAATCAAGGCCCTTACAATATCACCGGATTGCCCCAAATCCCCATTACCGCCCGCAATAGGGGCTTGTGCGTCATTAGCTTCATATACCCAATCCCAGGGATTAAGTTGCCTACTCATATACCACTGGTTAGGATAATCTGGGTCTCCTGATAAAACCGCCCTTCCCCTGTATAGACAACCTAAGTATGCCTTATCGGGTATTTCTCCATAGGTTGTAGTGTCATTATCATAAGGTGTCCAAGTGTACCAAAGTGGGGGATGAATGTTTGTAGCAGTTGGAACAAACGCCGTTCCTGAACCACTGCCAGTTACAGTATTCGTAGTATTGAATACACCGCCCGTAATACGTCCCCAAGTATGCGTCTTGGCAGTATCAGTAAACTCCACTATCATTGTTGCATTTGTACTGGCTTGTGTAAGTGTATTTGTTGCTGCGTGGGCGGTTGTAAGTGCAGCGTGAGTCAACATACCATTAAAACTCGTAGGAGACGGAAATACAACACTACCACCACCACTCACAGCAGTTGTAATAGCCGTAGTAACTACAAGTGTTCCTGAGAGTATGTATCCATATAATACTTTATCTGTACCATTTATATAATCTACCAATATTTGAGTAGTACCTTGATAAACTATCTGCCCGTGTGTAGGTTTATTGGTAAAACCTGTATCATCATAAATCTTAGTATTGAGAAAATCAGCTACTTTAAGTTTTGCACCATTTACAACAAAGCACTTTTGGATTCCCTCAAACATTACTAAATTATCAGCAGTATCTATTGCACCACTACTTGTATTCAATTCTACCATCGTTCCTGCTGCCACGTTTATATCCTCATAGAAAACATCATTGTTGCCAATGGCTACAAGTCTTTTATATGATACTCTATTCCCTATCGAAATTGTCATATAGCCTCATACCAAATCTTGTTTTGTGCAGCAGCCACAAGCCTTTTTGTAGTCATCATATTGTTTTCACCCGTTGGCGTTCCTGTTGTTCCACTGGCGGGTTTACCATCAACCATAGTAACACCTGTTGGTAATACAGGAGAGAAAACCATAGCATTAAAATACCACTCATAATCGGATAGAAACCCATCGGGAGCGCTTTCAGGGTATGTTCCAAATTTATTTTTAGCAACTACACTCCAAAAATATAACCAGCCATAAAGATAATTAGTTTCATAAAGTGTACAAGATAAATCAGTTATATCAGAATCAACTAATTCATAAAACTCCCCAAACGGTCTAAAATATATGTCATAGTTGATTGTATTATCACTACCAGATTCCCAACTTGCTGTAGTATCATCTAAAGTTATACCACTTGTTGCGTTTCCTGGATATGGTGTTATCGCAGCACCAGGCCTGGCGTCAAAATGCCAAGTATCTCCTGTAGTTGTTCCAACGGAGTTTACAGCGTCAACACGCCAGTAAATTACTTGATTGTATGGTACTTCGTCTATATTAGTTACATAACTTGTTCCGGCTTGGCTGGATGACACCTTGACCAAACTTCCTGATGGGCCTATGTAAACATCATAAGATGTCGCTCCACCACCATCTACCCAAGATAAGGTAAAACCAGAAAAATCAACTTCTGTTGCTTCATTTGCGGGTGTTGGATTTGTGGGTTTGGATGGAACATTCACACCTTCTAAATAACTTCTAAGACCATATCCGTTTGGACTGTTTGAAAAATCAGTCTGTACTCCAGGAGTTTCTGCTACATTATTTACAGTTCCAATTACTCTATAACATATAGAGACAATACCAACCCAACCACTTGCCACTTTGAAAGCCATAGCCGATGCGTCATCAGTCCCCCAATCAGAAGCTCTATATACTCTAATAGCAGTAGAACCACTCGACCTATCTGTTCGTAATCGTATGCCATACCAACCAGTATTTGAGACAGTTAATGGGGTTGCAAAGGAAAAAGATACCCAATCAGGAGAAGCATCAAAAGATGGCATACTGTCAGATTGGACAGATTGAGTAGTACCTAAAAGAGTACCAGCTACAGGAGTACCATATTGCCCGCCATCAGTATTATATACATCTACCCAGGCGTTAAAATCTGTTGTCCCACTTCTTTTTAAGTAGAACTCTATAGAACTTATTGTCGCCATATTACACCACGCTCGATACGGTTGCCATTGCAACTACCGGGTTTTCTGCCGAACCTATCTGGGTTGCCGACCACTTCTTCAAACCAGGATGTTTTCCAAGTCTTAGATGCTTTTCTAACGAGTCTATTGGGCGGACATTGTTCATATCATCTGAAAACTCAGCAGGTACTTTATCCACAGAGAATCCGCGAAACACACCCCGAATTGGTAAAGGTATCTCAATGGCCATTTTATCTCCTGTATCTACGTTTGAGTCTTTTACCTACCATCTTCTTCAAGCCTTCGCGGACATCCGGCGATGCTGATTCTATTGTCTTACGTTCCGCACCAGACATTGCATCTTCATACATCTGTGGATATTTTGCCATTAGTCGAGTAGTAATCCTACTCAATTCTTTCTCTGTAGGTTTAACTGTTTTCTTTTTATAGAATAACCGCATTTAATCACCTATTTGAATAAATGTAAATAATTTTAATCACATTCCAGTACACCACGTTAAATCTAACAAACGAGGCAAATGAGGTAGATGAGGTAATGGTGAACAACTTGAAGTTAATGTTCCCCAATCTTCAAACATAAAATCATTAGTTTCAGATAATGTCCAATTAACACCATCATCGGTTGAAGATGCGTAACATCCTCCTGAATATGTCCCACCACTATCTCGTTGCCAGTCTATATAATGAGTAGAATCAACACCAGCACAGTATATTACAATCCAATATTTTGTATCTTTCAATAAGTCTGGCTGAGTGTCCAAAACAATATCCACCCAAAACCAAGTAGCAGCATCCCAATTTGCGGGGTCAGATGTTCCAGAAGCCAAAACTACAACAGAAGGTTTGTTTGAATTGTCAGACCTAATTTCAACTGTCATTATTTCTGTAGGACTGTTGGTAGTCCTATAAACCTTCAAACTTACCAACTCAATACTATGTGATTGCTGTGGAGTAAAACCTTGAGCAAGTCGCCGTGTAGTAGTTGCCAAACCTGTTTTTGAGGTAGCGTCAGAACTAAAACTTTCAAACTTAATCATTTAATTATACACCACTGCCATAAATCTGCAAAGTTGAATTTGCAACCAAAGTAGTTGCTATAAATAAAACACGACTATATCCCACCAAATTTATCATCCAACGAGCTATATGATTACCAGCACTGTTTATAACTTCTGTACCAGATGATTTCCACGCAGCAGCAGACTCTACAATAGTATCTACATAGACATCAGAATTTGGCCCTGTTTGTGTTCCACCCGTCAAAGTCAATGTCATAACAAACACATAATCACTATTTCCACGTGCAGCATATACATTAACAACTTGACCATCAGCATCAGCAGTAGTAGAAAACTTAACCTCAGCAGTATTGATTCTCAGGGGCACTTCCCACAAAGCATAACTACCTGCCGCAAATGCCACGATGTCTGCTGGTTTTCGGCCAGTAGTTCCAAGAGCAGCTTTGGAGGCAGTGATTGAACCAACCAACCCCCAGGGTTGTTTATTAACATAAGTTACTTCACCCATAATTTACTCCCAGAATTATATGTTATACTTGTTTACATAAGTATCATTCAACTCAACATTCGTACTCAAATAGAATACTTCGACCAACATCTTACCTGCTGAAATGCTGGTAAAATCGGATGTTCCCGTTGCTGTCAAAAGTACAGTAGTGGCTGAACCTTCGGCAACTAAACCACAATCTGTTGAAATAAAAGCAGCTTTTACCAGATTACTTGCAGCAGTGTAGATATTATGTGTACTATTACATGAAAAAGCACCAGCAGTACCACTAACCCCAACACCTAACGTACAGGTAGTATTACCTGTGAAACCTGTAATAACAGTAACTTTAGAACCAATTACAAATGAACCTGCGGGAATTGTGGCAGCCATATTCTTCGTTCCAGCAGTAGAACCACCATCCGTAAAATCGGAGTAAAGAATCCACTGCGAAACCTTACGGATACCCATACCTACAGGACTACGTTCCAATTCACAATTTACGTTGCGACTCGACATCTTATCTTCTCCTAAAGTGTTATTCCGTATATCTCAGTTTGTGTAGGATATACTCTCATTTCTCTGGCCAACGCCGGATTATCGAGGCTTAAACTACTAAGGTTCATTGTACCTAAACTATCTGGCGTATTTTTCAAATCTGCGTTGATTAACTCAACGGTTAATTTAGCAGCTAACTGTGTATGTATTCCAATAGTATCATCCTCTTGCTGTTCAGCCACAGCTAAACTATACTCAAGTATGGCTTCACTGCTCCGTGTACCCCCAATAAACAAATCAGTAGAGTTGACGAGTTTCACTGGCTCAATGATGTACCCATACCTAAATGTATAATTACTATCAGGCGTGGGATAAAACATTAGTTTGTATCTTTGTCCCGTCAAGGGGTCATATCTATCGGCAGTTATGCTATACATTTGAGGATATGTATTACTACTATCTATTGACAATAAGGCCCTTAATCTGGCCACTGAGGTTGGTTGGGGATTTGGTCTATTAACATCACTATCATACTTAGGCGGATACCAGAAGTAACCAAAATCTTCGGGCAGTTCATATTCCAACACACCTTCCTGAGTAATTATCATTGCCTCAGTCTTTAGAAAACTCCACAAGTGAGTTCTACCAGTCTTAGGGTTGATTGGATATAAAAACTGTCTGTAACCTCTATGCACAATATCTTGAGCATCGGTCAAGGGTGTACCTGTGGGCGTTGCACCTGTCCCAAGAAAGTCTGACACTCTGTTGTACATATCACCAAAACTGAGACATAAATTACTCATATACATCTTTCAAATACAAGCCATTCTCCAAACCTTTGACCGTCTAAATGCAAGCCCATCATTTACCTCAGAAAATAAACAGTAAGGGGAATAAGTTTGCCTATTCCCCCGACTGATAAACGGAGACAGTTATTCTTTGCCTTCGAGAAGCCTCCAACACTGCCCTACGATTATTGGTGCATACATCTCACCAATACGGTCTTTAATCAATTTAAGTTGGTCAACATCCAACTCTACAGAATCATTCTGATACACCATCCTTGCCAGTTCTTCCTTTTCCATTTTCTTCATCCCTGTATCCTTTTCCACAGGAGATAGTAAAGCATTTACAACAACCATTCTTAGTGTAACATCCACTGCTACACCGTTAACAGATTCCTTCAATGGTTCTCCTGCAATACTCACCAAAACTTTAGTAACATCAAGTACCATAATCTGTCTCCTTTAATAATGTTAAGCAGTATCTTCACACAGAATATAATATGTAGTACCTGCAACTCTAATAGGAATGTGATGGCTTGGGGTTGTCCCACTTGAAACAGCCTCAAATTTAATAGCATCTGCCGATACAGCATAAAGCAAACCATCTGGCTTATCTGCACCGTCACACCTGCAAGTCATCATATAATGCGTATTTGCAGCAGGCGGATTAGTTGCATCAATCTGCGTACGAAGGATAATCGGAGAAATCACGGTTGAACCAGTCAAGTTTGCCCCTTCCTCATAAATCTCGGCCATCAGACCGTGAATATGTACAGCCGTCTGTGTTCCACCCCACAAATTCAAAGCAAACCTATTACCAATACAATACGAACCAGATGCCACTGCTAATACGTTAGCCTCACCAGAAACAGCATAACCATTATCACCAGAAGTGGCCGTATCAACTTCGGCACGCACAAACAAAGCAATAAATTCCCCAGTTGTTTGTGCTGAATGAACATTAACAAAATTTGCTATTGTCTGAACTGTGCCAGCAGTTGCCGCCACCATCTTTGAACCACCACAACTCTGATACATAAATTGGTCAGGACAAAGTTTTGCCAGACACAAACCAGCAGTGGAACTCCTATTAACGGTTTCCTCTGCAATAGCAACATATCTGGCCGCACCATCTCCCATACCGGCATTAGGATTACCAAGATATTGTGTACCACTCATTAAGGCCAATGCGTTTATACCAACCGTAGAACTGATGTAAGACCTAACAGGAACAATAGCTCCGTTGGGAATATAAATATCAAGCCAACGTGGGCCAGTCTTGCCAGCACACTCATTGGTAGCAACCACACCAGCAAAAAACATAATGTTATCACTATCGGGGTCTTCCACTCTCAGGAATTTACCCTCATTCTGATAACCCTCTGCGGTTGTAGTACCATTAGCCGCAGAACTTTTTGAATAACCAAGTACGTTAGTCGTTGCATTGAACTCATAACATACTGGCATACCTTCATAAATTGTACTCGATTCCGTGTAATATACTCTCTGCTTCCGTGCAACACTGTTTGTACCCATTTGAGGAAAAGCCATCTTAATACCTTTCAAAAACCGTTAGAATTACGTTGAGCAGGATTAACGTTGTCTCCTGCTCGATTTTGGCCCTTAATAATCCAATCGTAGCCACGTATAACTTCTTAGTCCGATAATTATTGGGAATTTATCAACCAACCTGCTAATTGCCGGTTGCTGCACACGTAGGCGTATGTCAAATCCAACTCAGCAACCAAAACATTGTGATTGAAATGATAAACCGCGTGAGGTTTGCCAATCACGAAATTGTTAGCAGCTAATACCACAGGATGAAAATACTCTGTGTTCACACCAATCACGGGGTCAGTACCATAAGTATATGTACTGGCAGTATCCAACTGTTGCACATACACAAACGGAATACCATTTAACTGCACAGAACTTCCCAACTTCTCCAACTGAGCAGCAAACAAATCATCCTGCTTCCTCAGTAGAGACTTGAGATTCAGAATCACGTTCTTGGTGCTGAAAATCCTAAAGTTACTGGCACTAATACCGTGTTCCTTAGCAACCGCTTCTGGTATAATTGGCGGAATAAAATTCGTACTAAGAATTGCACCGTCAATTAGGAACAGAAGGTTATCACCCAAGTTGCCATCGTGGTCAGCATAATACGAAGCCCAACGTGCATTAGAACTTGCACTTGAAGCTATGCCACCAAGATTGTAGGCAGTACCAGAACCATCATTGTAACGGCCACTATAACCAGTAAATCCACCTGTTGAACCGTTACTACCCTGACTCAGCCAACTTACAACACCGTGAGGATTTTTCTTATCTGTAGCACTCGTAGGTGAACCAAAGAAAGCCTCTTGCAAAGCCTCAGCAGACTCCCTAAACATATTCTTACGTTTGCCATTCAGATAATCATAAACCTCAACATCGTTACCCATATTCATACCGAGTTCGATACGGTTATAGGTAAGGTTGGTCGTGAAGTGTGTCCAGTTTACTGTAATCTCAGCATCCGTGTTGATAACATTGGAAGTATCCTCCTCCCACAATGCAACGTGGCGAGCATTACCCGTATCTTTCAGAGTAATATAACCCTTGACAACCTTGCCACCCTGCTTTACAACTTTGTCCTTCGTAAAAACTTCATTGACCGGAGTACAGTTAGTAACCGCAAACGTCATCTCAAGTCTATCCGATTCTTTCGCATAGGCACAGAGTGTTGCATAACCCAGGTCAATCGCCTGTTCGATTGTAAGCTCCAATTTGCTACCCTTCCTTTTCTATTTTATCCCCGCCGTTTTCATAGCTTCCTGAACAATAGAAGATTTGTGTTCCTCTACATTCTTAAACGTCTTTTGAACTTGTTTATTGGTAGGCTTTGCGGAGAACTTTTTCTTTCTGTCATTTATTTCCGTAACTAAAGTCCGTTCAGCACGTTTACTTCCCTGTGTGCCGCCGTACCAAGTAACAGCCTCTTGAATTGCTCTATCAACAGGATACCCGTTTTTAAGGAACATCATAGCAACCTCATACACTTTGCTACGAACCTTAAATTCAGGGGATGTATTTGATGGCACACCATTTGCAGCTTTTGGCATTGTCTCAACCTTGCCAAATTCAGAGTATTCTGTGGAAGCCTTATCTAAGGTTTCATTAAACTGATTGAATACCTTAACTTGTGCATCAACATCTGATTGACGCTTTTGGTTTACAACACTACCTTGCATTTCGTCCAAACGCTTATTACTTGCATTTAGACCATCCACCAAAGGTTTGATAATCTTATCAACTAAATCATCCCCATAGTCCTGTCGATACTTTTTAATAACCTCATCATCAAGAGTTATTAAAGGTACTTCGATTGGTTTTCCCTCTTTGACTTCCTTTTCAGGTTCAGACTTTCTGGCAATATCCTCTAATACAGATATGTCAGTTTCAGCCAACTTTACAATAGTGGCATCTGACCAACCCAACCTTCGAGCAGCAGTAACCAAATGGGACGGAATCTCCTCCTCAATGAACTCGTCACCCGAAGGTTTAGGTTCTGGAGATTCAACTTCCTTTGATTCTGGCTCATCCTTAATGACCTCAGAAAGAGTATCATCTGCGACTTTACTGATTACAGTGTCAGGCTCAGAATCTACATCCTTCTTAGCACCACGTATTTTATCAATGGTTTTAGCTATAATATCGGGAATCTTGACACCAAATATCTTCTTGGAGTCATCCGTTCCCTTTACTTCCTCTTTTTCAACAACTTCTTTAACCTGCTCCTGTTCAATTTTTTCTTCTGGCATTGTTCTGTCTCCGATTTATTCCAGCTCATTTAGGCCGCGTTCAGCAGCACGTTTCAATTTCTCTCGCCGATTATGGATTACCAGTTGGCAAACCCCGTGTTCGTTTGGGGCAGTATATTCACTACCAGGCCACCTTGTTACTGCATCAGGTACTTGACTCTGGTGGATAGCCATTGCCCTTGACAATCTTACCTTATCCCCACCAAACTTTATCTTACCCATTGCAGCAAATTCGGCTTCTGGATTACGTATCCCATAGAAACCACATTCACACTGTTGCATTTCATTGCGGTTAGATATTGATACATAAGCGTCAAAATCCTTGCCACATTTGTTACATCTATAGAAGTATCTTGGCAAGTTAAGTCTCCTGACCATAAACAATATATTCGATAGCTGCGGCTGCTGCTGAACCTATTATTCTGATAGTGTAAGCAGTAGTTAAACCACCACCAATAGGCAAAAACGCACACCCATTCGCAGGTATCATTATATTACCGACTGTTGCAGATGGTGTACCAGTACCTACATCATTAACCAAAACGCCGACAGTACCAGTAATAGCCCGTATCATTACACCACGTATCTTTGTAACTGCAATACCGCCTAAATCAAGATTTGCAACAGTAGTACCAATTACTTGATACCCTTGAAATACTTCCTCTGGGGCAGTTGCAGAATACCTATTACTAAGTTTTTGAACACCACTACCTAAACCGTCAACTTCAACGGATACCTTCACTATCGCGGTTGCTGCCATTACTTCTCCTTTTTAACTCGTCTATATAATTTACCCTTAGATTTATGTTCAGGTAAATCTTTTGGAGTACCATATTTATCTGCCCATCGTTGGGCAAGTTTAGGATGTTTCGCCCATAGAAACTTTCTTTGACTTTCTGATTGAAATGGCATTTACCTTACTCTCCCACACAACTTATATATTTTTGTGTAGTATCCATATTGTTTAGCAAACTCACGAAATAATTTCATCTTACAAACTTTTCGTAATGCTTTGAAATGTTGAATCTGTCCCTCTACCGCGTCAATTAAGGAATAATATTTAGTCAAATCCTTAATAACACCCTGAAAATAAAGATTCCAAAACCTACTTTTATTTTGGTCTAAAACATAGTATAACTCCGCCCTAAATGCGTGATACTCACACCAAAATAAATTAACCATAACCCAACAGAAACAACTATTCTCACAACAATCCTTATGTTGTGATTCGTGAGCAAAAATAATTTCCTTTGTTATCCTACCTTGATTTTTACAAATATAAATCTGACCATCTTCTTCATCAAAAAACCCATCTACCTTAGACTTATTAGGATGGTAACTAAATTCAATCCAATTCATATTTACTCACTGTTTATTTCAGGACTTTCATTTCAAGAATTGACAGGCACGTTTTCAACGCCTGTTTGCATATATTTGCCGGAATACATAGACTCAAGTTATCTGCCCCACCATAGCCACCTACAAGTATCCCAACAATTTCACCGTGTCCGTTCAAAACAGGGCCACCAGAATTTCCAGGATAACTTGCAGCATCAGTCTGGAAAATCAACTTCTCTCCAAAGAATCCCTCTGCATCCCTATTCACAGCAGATACGATTCCTTTAGTAACTGAAAACTTATACTCTAAACCAAATGGATTACCTAATATGAAAACAGTATCACCACGTACAAGTTTATGCGTGTTCAAATTCAACGGTTCACATAAAGGTAATCCCCCGATGTGAATAAATCCAACATCACTCGCGGATTCTGTAATTGCCCAATCAGAGGTGTATTCTACCCCGTTTTCAAATGTTATCTTAAATTCAGTCTGACCTTCAACAATGTGCCGAGCAGTCATAATCAAACCATTACCAACGTACACACCCGAACCTTGCCAACCATCAAAATCATCACCAGCTTTGATATGTACTACTGATTGCATTGCCAACGCAATCATTTCCTGTTGGGTCACTAACTGTCGGATTTCGACAGTATTGGGCCATATTGCATTTCCGACAAAACCACCCATCAACAGGGCAAAAATAATTCCACCTATTGCAGTTATTGTTCTAAGTCTGTTCATTTCTTTACCTTCTTCTTCTTGTTATCCGGACTTGGCTTGTTTGCTCTTGTTGAGTTTTGAAATTGATTTGAATTGGCCATCTTGGATGAACCACTTGCACCTAAGCGGTCGTCAGATTGTCCTGGACTGCCAGACTGTTGAGGTACGAGTGAATTTAAGTCAGTTTGCTGTGGTACAGCCGACTTCCAAAATTCACCCAAGTCTATGCCCATTGTATCAGCCAACTCTTTAGTAACCTTATTAACATCCAACTCATTGCCTTGCTGTTGAGCCAGTGGCAACACTGGTATAATCCAACCCGTTAAGAATTGCATCAACATTTGTTGTTTAATCATTGGATTAAATCGTTGCATTGAGTATGGTTTAACATCTATATCATAATCACTAAAAGAACCTTCTTTGGACATCCTATCAAATATTTCTTCAACTTCAATAACCGAACCAATACTCTTTATCACTCTCTGTTGATATAGAGGGTCTGTCCAAATAAACATACCTACTTTTTTAATATTACGCTTAACAAACCTATACACTTGATTAACCATATCGTCAAGCATTTTAGATGCGTTTGACATCAACATCTGTTCTTGACCCAATGTCTCAGCCTGAGTATTACGACCTCCCATTGTGTAAAGATTACCACCTTGTATTGAAAATTGACTCTCTATATAATTAACCCATTGATAATTCTCAGGATTCACCCCGCCAAATTTCAACTCTTGTACTAAACCTATATTGTCAACTTTTACAGCACCGCCATCGGTAGAACTTTTAATTCTGTCTGCGTCCTCAGATGCTTCTGATTGATATATCAAAACCGATTTCTGTCTCTCTGCTTGTTGTTTCATCTTGCTTGCAAGTACGTTTATAGCAGTATCCATATCCAGCCACGACCATACGGGCGGGATAGGCAACGGACACTTTGGCATAAACTTATAACCCAATACATCAAATGGGCCACCTGTATCACCTTCCCATTCAACAGTACGAAGTATCTTATCAGATGTTTCATCTGCCATTATGGTTATAACTTCGTTTTGGTCTTGGATATATAGGTCTATGAACTCACTATAGTCTTTTAGTGTATGGAAATCTTCACCTGTTAAAGTATTTTTAGTTAGGTTATCTGGTGAATGGTCTCCGTGTAGTTTGTAATCAGGTTTAATCTTATCCGCAACTTTTCCACCAAAAAAATCTTTAGCAAACTCGGTAGGCAATAAATATCTATGACCTTCAAACTCAAAATCAGCCCTACTCTTTGCAGCCACATCTCCGATATAATCAGAATCATCAATAACTTCAAAGTACGGTTGTCCTATTTGAAAATAATTACCTCTCCACTCGGCTTCTTCCTCAGCCATCACACCAACTTTTATTACACCTAAACCAAACAACGAATTTATAATTAGAGGACGTAAACAATCCTCTGAGAAATTGACCTTATCCAACCATTCTTGTAATGTCAATTCTAATGTTTTTGCAAATGGTTTCAAAGCAATACGTTTGCAACTTACCGATACCGCAGGGTTAGCCATAGTCATATAAGGAACTATGATTCCAACGCCTCTATCAATAAGTTTCAAAATCTGCATCCCAGAAACAGCTTTATTAAAATAGCCAGCAGCCCAATACTCCAACATCTTATCTCTGTGAGATAGTGCTGGTTCTATCATCTTCTGCCAACTTCTGCAACCTTTTTGTAATCGCTTTACAAAATTCATAATAACCTAATATAAGTATCTCATATTTTGTTTAGCTTCTTCAACTTTACGTTTGCGTTCATCCATTCGATGTCCAAAAGTTCCCTCACCATAACTACGGTTTTGTGTAAGAGCAGCTTTTGGTTGATATTTCATTGCTAACACTATCATACCCACAGCAATAACTCTATCGCCGTGAGCAAACTTAGCACCACTTGTTTCTAACTGAGCTGCTACCGGCCCTACATCAACCCTACCCTCGTAAAATACATAAGATTGTAACTCATTTACCAACTGTTCATCGTGTATTTTCAATGATTCAAACTTTGATTTATCCTTAAAACCTTCTTGTAATGCCCCTGACAGTTGTAACAACAAATCAAACTTTGTACCATTAACACCCTTTGTTGGTCTCCAACCTCTATGTTTATGGCGTTTTGTCCTCGTAGGTATTTTTTCATCTGTCTGATAATAGACAAAATTGTAACCTAACTTATAAATACATTTATCAAATGTATCACCAGGGCCACCAGCTTCCCAAATCAAGTATGCTTCTTTTGTTGCACCGCCTACCCATTTACAGGTAGCTACAACTAATTCAGCAAAATTCATAATGTCAATAAAGGGATTTACATATAATCCAACTAATTCTTTAGTATTGACATCCCCAACTGCCATAACAGAATTACTTGCCCCTGTTCCCACTGCAATATCACAGGCCACAATATAGTTATGGGATTGGTCTGGCCTACCCCGTTCAAGTTTCCCCCACCATTTCAAAGCGTTTGGACTTGCTATAGTCTCAAATGTAACTTTGTCGATTCGACAATCTTCTGTTAATTTATATTTTACTTTGCCTTGAATATCAGGAGGTTTTAACCAACTGTTCTTAATCTTAGCCAATAGTGCATAATCAAAAAACATATCACTTGACCCCGCAGGGATTCTAAGTATGTTTTGAGCTATATCACGTTGGCTACGTCTTTTTTCTTCTTTGTCAAACCAGAAACTTCTCCAACTGTTGAAGTTTCCCTCGCCCGCGTCAGCGACAAGCCTGTAGGGTTTCTGGCCCTTCCAATCAATCTCGTTTATATTTATAGGTTCAAGTTCTTTGTAATTATCAAAAACACCAGGCCACATTTGTTTGAAATAGCCGATGTCTTTTATTTCTACGATACCCCTTTTGGGTGAACGGTACAAACCCATTGCCTTGTCTGGATTCCACTCCCAACCCAACACAGCAACTTTGGTCTTACCCTCACAAATCAGATTGTTGAAGGGGTGTGCTGCCCCATAATTCCAATGTGTTGAGTTGAAGATACAACAGTCAGAAACATCGTTGATATTCTCAACAATAGACTGAGCAATGGTAGGTTCAATACGTCCTAATTCATCAACTATTACAAAAGTAGCTCGGTCTCCTGCACCAAAACTCTCGTTTGTCGATTCACCTTTGACTGCCGAACTATTAAGCAAATTGTGTAACTGTAAATGTGTTTTATTAAATTCCGGTATCAGATACTTTGGCAAGGTGTATAGTGTATATAACAACTTGTGAAATAAACACTTGTGGTCTCCTGTTAAACGACCATCCACTAATTCGGTAGCCTTATCAACATATTCCTCTTTACGAGAGCCAACCAGAATATTAGTCTCAGGACTCAATAACCAATAAATCATTGCCAATTTGCATAGTAACTCGGTTGCCCCCTCGTCACGGTTCTTACTGACCACCAAGTTATGTCCCTTGTCGATAGCTTCCTTGACAATATCTATAACTTCAACCTGTTGTGGCCGCAAAATAAAAGGTACATTACGTAAACCTATTGGTTTTCTGGGGTTATATGTAAAAAATGCAGAATTAAATAAAATCTGGGGTTTAACCCAGGACATCTCCAAATAAACTTTTCTAAGTTTCTCGTCCTTGAACAGAAGTTGATGCAATTCCTTGCGAAAAACTATATTCTGCACAGGGTCAAGAGGTATCGCCCTGAAAAAATCATCAGGAGTTTCAAACTTTAGGTTCAAAGGTAGCCTCAGTTAGTTGGGGAACTTCTTGAGATGGTATCAATTTACTCAATCTTCCAGCAAGTTCATCAATCTGATTACTGATAACCTCACCCGTCAAGTGGATATTGATGTTTTTCTTGTCATCAATCTCTATCTTGTGTTGTGATAACCAGTTAGAACCGCCCAACTGCCGGTCTAAAGCGGCAACCAAGAACATCAGTAATTTTGCATCTGTCGGTTGATGTCTGTGTCTTGTGACAGTTTCGACAGGTAAATCTACCAGTACACCGTCCGATAACACCTTCTTCTCTTTTGTGGTGGTTTCGGTGTAATCATAACCCGCAGCCGCACGTATGCCCTGGGCAATCAGATAGGCTAACGATAATTCTCTGCCCCTGTTAAGAGCCTTCTTGAACTCAGGATTCTCTTTCTTCCAGTTGCGTAAACCCCTTTTGGACGTACCCAACAGAAAAGCTATATCAGTATCGGTTGCCCCCGATGCTGCTAACTTCTGGGCAACGTCTATGAAATTGCTGTTGAACTCAGCTTTCTCTTTGACCTTAGCCACAGTTTGCCTCTCCGATGCGTAGGAGGCCCGCCAGTCGATTATCTTGCTTCAAGGGTCTCATTGTAGCAACTTACCCAATTCAGAGCGGGTTTTTCGGGGCAGTTTACGGAAAAAATCCCTGTAGGCTTTCCGCACAGCCACTTTTTTGGCGTCAGACCATTCTGGGTCAAAAATCTCGTCAGCCGACTTTCTTATTGGTATCTGCTGTTCCATACCTATTCCACACATTTACAAATATACCCCCCTCATAATATAGAGCAAAAACACGACATCGTCATTACTTATCAATTATGATAACCTATCACAATCACAGGAGTAATACTATATTTCACTGTGTAACCTACTCTATTAACCTCTGTGTATCTGTAAGAGATAACCTATTCACCTATCGAAGGTTGACCCTATTGTTCTTGTCCCCCCCTCTCCTCCCCCCCCATATTTTATACCCTGTATATAAGTTAGGGCACAAATAAGACATCTAAAGGTCTTATAACAAGTATTTTCATAATTTTCAAGATTTAATTTGCACATTTTATTTTCTGGGTTATACTATATATATATGGCAACAGAAACAGTAGATAAACTAACTGAAAGACAACGTGAGCTTTTGAAATTGATGAATCCTCTGGAATATGGCTTTAATCAGCACGAATCAGCAATGGTTATGGGTTTATCAGAACGTCAGGTTAATCGCATATTTCGACAGTTCAAAATTCAATTTCCAGAGGCAGCAGAGCATTTTATTAAACTCAAGAAAGCTACTAACAGGTTGCGGAGACGGGTTAGACATCCCTGGATTCTTCCACCCGACCGTTTTGGTCAGGACACATTACAGAATTTGAAAATTGTCAGGATTTGGAAATGAATAGGACGTTTGTTACTACATTGGATGATTTTAAGACTTGGGTAGAGCCATTGATTGCCAGTGGTCAGTTTACCAAAGTGGCTTTCGATACTGAATCTCAAGACGGTTTGAATTGGGATTTGGCCCGTTTGGTAGGTATTTCCTTTTGTAACGGAGTAGAAGCCTGTTACTTTGACCTGAGTAACTTAGACCTAACTCCTGATGTAATAGACTACTTACGTTATGTTTTTGGCAGTATTAAAAAACTGGTTGCTCAGAACTTCCCTTACGACCTGAAAACTCTAATATGTTCTGGTATCATAAAAGATGTAATTGACACAACCATTACACGCAGTATATTTGATACAATGACTGCTTTACACCTTGTTGATGAAAATGGTTCATCTGGATTGAAGGAAGCCGCCTTAAAGTACAAGTTGGCACAACCAGGTGATATTAAGAAATGGTCTGATGTTAAAGATTATGGACATAGTTCTCAGAAGTTTTATGACTATGCCATTACCGATAGTATCTGGACGTGGCAGTTGCACGAAATCTTGGGTGTTAGACTAAAACAGTTGGGATTATTGGACTTATTCTTTAAGATTGAGATGCCCTTTCAGTTTGTGTTGACTGAATTGGAGATGTCAGGACTTACACTGGACTTACAAAGACTTGGTGATATTCATAACCACTTGCAGGAACTACGGTTAAACTATGAAGTCGAGATGTTGGAATGTCTTGGTAGAGAACACACGATTCAGAAAACTTTATTTGGAGACCCTATTTATATTTCTCCTGTGAATTTTAGGAGTTCACCACAGCTTATTAAGGTTATTGGAGGTTTAGGTCTTGATATACCTTTGAATAAAGATGGCAAACTATCTGTTGGTAAAAAGACCCTCTTAAAGTTATCAGGTAAACATAAATTCATTGATACCTTGATGTTATATAAGACTGCCACTAAACTTCTAAATGGTTTTGTGGATAAGTTGCCTAACCACTGCTGTAGAGATTTGAGGATTCATCCTTCTTTTAACAATACAGGTACGGTTACTGGTAGGCTTAGTTGCAGTAATCCTAATATGCAACAGCTACCTAAAAACAAGAAAAGCGTTGGTGCAAATATCCGTGAATGTTTTGTAGCCACGCCTGGTAAGAAATTGGTGGTTGCGGATTACTCAGGACAAGAACTAAGAGGTTTGACGGAAGTAACCAAAGACCCTGGACTTATCCACGACTTTGATAAGGGCAAAGACATTCACTTTACCACTGCCAACAGCGTTATGAAACTCGGAGTACCAGAGGAAGCACTTTATGACTCACACCCAGATTATGAGTCCTATAAGAATAAATTCAAAGTAGAACGTGATAAAATCAAGAACGGTGTTGTATTTCCTATAGTTTACGGGACTACGGCAATGGGTGTATCTGCCACCTTAAATATCTCAGAAACGAAGGCTCAGAGTTATATTGATGGCTTCTTTAAGTTGTATCCAAAAGTTAAAGACGCAATACAGAAAACTATTGATGAGTTAAAGACCAAACACTATGTTCGTAATCTTGCGGGACGTTACCGAAGATTTCCTGATTTTAGTAATAGGGCTGTTCGCCAAGCCTTCAACTTCAAGATTCAGGGTTATTCAGCAGATATGATTCGACTGGCAGCTATCAAGGTTCTGGCCCTTAAATCAACATATCCTGAATGGTGTTTGAAGATGAATCTCATTGTCCACGATGAAATAGTATGTGAAGTAAATGAACAGTATGCCAGTGAAACAGCCAAAGCTATAAAGGAATGTATGGAAACTGCTGTTAAATTGTGCATCCCATTGGTTGCCGATGTTGCCTTTGCCGGAGATTATCATAATGCTAAACCTTAACTACTTGAGCATTGCGTTGATAATTTTATTCGTGAAGATTGGTGAAATCTCATTGGAAACGCTCAGAGTAACCTTCATCTCTCGGAATCTCAAAATACAATCATCAATAATCTATTTTATTGAGGTTTTAGTATGGTTAAGTTGTTTTTCTTATACCATAGACCATATTCGTAGTAACCCTCTATGTGCCGTTGCTTATGCTCTTGGTGGCAGTATCGGGACGTACTTCGGGTTGTATCTCGGCCACCTTCGCAAGTATCATAAGAAATATTTGGAGAACGTAAGAAAATGATTGACATTAAAGAAATTATACGAAAATCAAAGATAACAATACCAAAGATAGGACGTAATCAACCTTGCCCGTGTGGGTCAGGTAAGAAGTTTAAGCGTTGCCACCTCAGAAAGTTTAGGAGTGAAAACAATGATTTCAATCAAAGCACTTTGTAAAGACACTTTTGAAGATGTACTGATAAACCCCGACCACATCGCGGCTGTAATCCCTGTGTTCATTAAAGGTGATACAGTGGATATGAGTGGCACACCCGTAGGTGTCAATAAAGCAATGCTGGTTATGTCTGGTGGTCAACAATTTGTTATTGACCTTACAGTGGATAAGTTTCGATTAGGTATATATAGGGACACAGACGATAATGAAGACGACCAAGAATGACTTTAAGAAATTTTGTAACTGCTTCCGGCATTGGCAAGACCTATTAAATCTAAGGGATATTAGTGTTTCCTTTGCACACACTAAACAACCTGATTCTTATGCCTGTCTTACCACCAATGTTGATGGCAGAGTTGCTGTAGCTGAGCTTAACAGTCTAATACCCTGTGGTAAAGATATTGGTTATATATCTCCTGAACAGTGTGCTAAGCACGAAGCACTTCATTTGTTTCTTTCAAAGATGCTCGTAGAGGCTGTTCCCAAATATAGTCGTGATGAAGATGAGACTTTAGATGCTACAGAAGGTGCAGTCAGAGTATTGGAGAGATTGTTATGAAAAATTGGAAAAATTGTTTTGGTTATGTATTTGTAGCATTGGTTTTTTATGGTGTTGTAAAGTGGTTATTTATGGGGGGTTATTGTACCTTAGTTATTTTGTGGGCACGTCTAATAGGTATTGTAAGTGGTTAGAGGTGGTAAATTATTACCAGCAGAAAATTTGTAAAAATTTGTAGCTAACCTATCTCCGTACACCGGACAAAGACTGAACCGGGCTACCTCCCCCCTTAGAATACGCACAAGGGCACACATAACGTCCGATAAGATTAAGGTACTTTAAGTATGACTACTAAAGAAACACAAGCAAAATATGGTATAACCAGAACAGAATACGATAATCTAAAGTCTGCCCACCATCAACAATGCTATATCTGTGGTGATACTGGTGAAATAGGTTTAGACCACAATCACAAAACTGGTAAAATACGCAAGTTTCTATGCGGTCGATGTAATATGCTCGTTGGAATATATGAGTTATATCCTGAGCTATATGAGAACATCAAGTGGTATGTGTATGAACATCGCCCCCATCCCCTTGAGAAGCCTGCTATGTATTATATTTGATAAAAGTGTTTTGTCTGGCGGTTTTGTAGTTTTGCCTTTATTACAGGACTATGTCTAATAGGTGCTGTCTATTAGGGATTTGAGGGTGTAAACAGTATATCTGATAGGTATTTGGGTGGGTATATGAGCATATCGTGGCTGTAATCAAGTGCTGGAGGCCTTGCTTTAGACGTGGTAACAGGTGAAACCGTGTATCAAAACGCCTGTGTATGACTACTGCGGTAGTACAGGATATACATAGATAACCTTGATATTCACACAGAAAACAAGATATTGCTGGAAGCTTGTGATACATTCACTTTGTTTCACTTTGTTTCTAATACCATCAATACCTTTGCTATGGTCTTAATACATTGATATTGACAGAGTTCTTGTTGTTCCGTATCGGGTGTACACCGGCGATTTGATTCTAATACCTGTGCTTATTTATGATTATGCCTGCGTATTTGTTGTCAATACTCGTCTAAAGCCGTTCAATACTGCCCAAAACTGTTCAATTCTAATAGGATTGCACTGTTACAATAGTCCGATAACTACAGATTGAGAACATAAAAAAGACCTGCGATGTTTTGCAGGTCTGTTGGCAGTTGTCATTGTCTTGTAGCTTGTGTTATTTTAGCGGCAAGGCGGTTGTATGCTTCATCATACGTCAACAGGCCGTCCAGCCACGCCACAACCTCTTTATTCACGTCAATCCCCCAACTATTTGCATAATCAATCAGTATTTGGATTGTATTGTCCATTTTGCTCTCCTTTATTCACTTGTCAAAGGTTCACTTGCTTTACTAATCAAAGTATAGTATTAGATTTCTATTATGCAAATATAATAACAAAAAAAGCCCTGCTTTTGCAGGGCTTTAACTTTCTGGTCTTATCAGAAAGCCATATCGCAAAGATTCGCGATTTCACGGAGTCGGCGGTTGTAATTTGCCTTGTCATCAACGTCTGTATAAGAGGCGTTTGCCAAATCCAACCACGTCTGAATTTCGGTCGTAACTGCATCAATTTGCTCTTGTGTGAATTTCATTTTTCACCTCTTTAGAATTGACCAAATACGTCCTTAATAGTGTTTTCAAGCATTGCCCTTAACGCTTGAACATTCTCGGCATCCCAGGCATAAGCGTATTTATTGTTCAAATTGCCAATTAACTTAATCGCTGCGATTGCCTTGTTTGCCCTTGCCGCCGAAAGCCGTTGAAAGTCTGCCTTTTTCATCTCGACTGGCTTTGAGCCGAAAGCCGTGCTTCGGGTTTTGGTCTTAATTGTACTGCCAAGAACCGCAAGGGAGTTGTCTATCTTTTCGGCCTGTGGTTCAATTTGAGCAGGTTCAACGGCTTCAATCTGTTCGTCTGTCGGTTCAAGCGTTTCTTCAAGCTCGTTGTCAAGATTGCCAATAAGCTCGTCCGTGGCGAAAACATACTTATTGCAGGGCTTTTTCCCTGCCTTGACGCTGGCCTGTTCCTTGCCATCACAGTTGCCCGAAACATACGGCAGACATTCTTCACACATTTTAGCTAATGTTTCCATTTTGTTCTCCTTTTAACTTGTAAAAGAACATTTAACTTTGCGTCTAACTGTACATAGTATAACAGATAAAATCCAACAAGCAAATAAAATCTTCTTTTCGTTTTGCTTTTCTGTGTTATAGTATATACTTTGATTATGAGAACGATATTACAACATACAGGATTGCCACTTGAAATATGGTTGTTAGCATTTTGGATTACAGTCTGTCTATGGTAAAGGTGGTGCAAAATGGTAGTACAAGCAAAATCCAAATATCACGCCCACGTTCAGCATCCGGTCGGTAGTGGTTATATGATGCAGTCTGGCAAATTTGAGACTGCTGAGGACGCTGTGGCCGAATATCTGCGTCTTGTTGATGCAGACAATAATTCTTTTGGCCGAAATGCTTTGCAACATAGTTCACTGCCGATACGAGTCTTGCTAATCCCTGCCGAATTGCACGGGCCGGATGCTATGGCTTATACAGGCTTCTGCAATATATGGGACGAAAACGGGCAAGATATATATGACAACGAAACGCCGGAATATGTAAGCATACCGAACCCACGATATATTGCTTAACAGCCGACAGCCGAAGACCGTTATGGGACGGTCTAAGGCCGTATGCTGTTAGAATTGAACGCTGTTAAGAAAAAGGTGATTAAATGATAGAGCCAATACTACAATTCAAACGCCTTGCCAAATACCTTGCCAATAAGTATGTCGGCGATATTGACGTTGAAATTTATGACGTGAAACGTGGACTGGCATACAGCAGACAGCTCGTCAGTAACCGAAAACTGATTGTATTGCCCTTGTGGTTGTTGGAACGGAAATACGTTTATAGGTTATCATATATTTTGCACGAAATTGCACACTTGATTTATTTTGACAAAGGTAGATGCGGGCACGACAAAGGCTTCAAGGTAGAGGAGCGAAAACTGCTTATCAAATATGACCTTGTGCCTGAATACGGCAGGAAATATGTCAAGAAGCTGTATAATACACAGAAACAAATACTATGGCAGATAGGAGATTAGTTATGGATAAAGTGATTTTCAGAATATGGCCTGATGGGGACGTGATTGCACTATTTCCGCAAATTGCGGCGACTATTGACGGCTATATGTGCGATTCTTATATGCACGTTGGACAGCACGGGGCAGCAAGTCCTGAGATTATACGGAATACAAGACCTGCAAAGAAAAAGGAATACAAGGAATTGCTAAAGGAATTGGAACAGATAGGGTATAACCCAACTGTCGTAAAGCGTTTCACTTATGCAGATTATCAATTACGAAAAAGCCAATATGAGGGGATGTAGAATGTATGAGATACTGGTACGAGATACGGGCGATAAAGATTATCGGGCTGTTGACTGGTGTATGGAAGCAGAATTATCAGACGTTTTGGCAAAGTGGCGGATAACCTGCGGCGATGAAAATGTTATCGCAGAACGATGCTAAAGAAAAAGGGGAATAAAATGCAACTCACTATTGACCAAGTGGAACAAGATAAAACTGATTATCTTGTGGACGTTGTAGAGTTTCTGAAGGCAAGTGGTATTAAGACAAGGGAAAATCTTGAATCTCGTTTTGATATACTCTTGACCGAGTACGCTATGAAACACAACGGCTTTTATATCGCAATAGACCATCGTTTAATAATGGGAGAATACAAATGTCAAATCAAAAGAATATGTTACAAATAGCTTGGCAAAAACGCTTGGAACTTCATGCTGAAGGAGATAAGCTTTGTGTTGAAGGAGATAAGCTTTATGTTGAAGGAGATAAGCTTCGTGCTGAAGGAGATAAGCTTTATATAGATGCAGTTGTAGAGTTTAATGAAAAAGGTTGTCAAATTGAATCATCAGTAATAATCAATTTTGAATAATTTTTTTGATTTCTAAAGATTTAATTTGCATAACTGAAAACCTATGCTATACTTTACATAGACAAATCAACACCTAAAGAAAAAGGGACAAAATGACTGTGAAAATCGAAACTGTCGAGGCATTTAACGTCCGAAAAAAAGCTGAATGGATACTTGCTATAGAAAAATGGCAAACCAAGGGAGGCCATTATCCGAACATCGGATGCTTTTGTTGGCTCACAAGGCAAGGTAACATTAGAAAAACAGGGTATGTGTTATCTCGCGGAAATATCAGCACGTTGACAAAGACAGAAAAAGACGCTGTTGCATTACGGGACACCGTTTGTAATTTGAAGGAAAACTAATGGCAATAATTGAATTGACTGATGAAAAACTGCTCAAAAACTTGGTAAAACAGGCAAACGGCTTCGGTGCAAGTCTAAAGGTTTGCAAAAGCAAGAAATATCCTTTTGCTGTCTATGGCAAAGACGAAATAGGGCGAACAATAAGAATGGGCGGGACGGCTGAATGGTTATACAGCGAATTGCTGGTAGAGCTAACAAATTATTTCTGAAATCTATTTGCATAACTGAAAACCTATGCTATACTTTACATAGACAAATCAACACCTAAAGAAAAGGGGAACAAATGACAAAGAAACATTTCAAGGCGATTGCCGAGATTATCAACACACAGTCTGGATGCGAAAGGACTTTTGAGTATGATGACGATTACGATAGAGGTTGGGGTGAGGCAACACAACGTCTTGGGGAACGACTTGCCGATTATCTGGCAACACAAAACCCCTTGTTTAATCGTGAAAAGTTTTTGAAGGCCTGCGGATTATAGGAGATTAAGATGAGGGCTTTGGGTTATATCGCAAAAGACCAATATGGCAATTTCTATCCTATTGGCAACCACCCGCCGAGAAAAGCTTTACTCACAACATTTAACCGCCAACACTGTCAAAAGATGTATCAGGACACAAAAGACGGAAAGACAAGGCACGTTGGCTATATCATAGCTGGACTTTGGTTGGATGTTTTTGTCGTAGGGCAATGGAAAGATGCTGTCTAAAATTTGGAGGATAAATTATGATAAAAACTTTCAAAGTTTGCTGGATAGAGAAACGTACTGTTCTACTGAAAGCTAAAGATAAATGGGCCGCTGCCAGTAAATGGGCCAGCAAAAATTACAATCTAAAGTCTGAGGTTAGTGTTGGTACTGCACAAAACTTGAAAATAGTCGAAATTAAGGAATAAATTATGTACCAGATACGTTTCGATATGGAAATCGTAGTTACTATCCTAATAATTTTGGCAGTAGCTTATTACTTGAATTGGTCAAGAATGTGAGGTTGTATGATAACAAGAAAACAGATTGAAGCAGAATATCCAAAACTTGCCTGGGATACATTATCAGACGAAGACTGGAATTTACTCGATGAAGCTATGTTCAACAATAACTGGGACACTGTCGAAGATTTATATTATGATTACAGGGACAAATGGAGGAGTAACTTGGAGGAGTAACTAAATGAGCAAGAAAAAGACAAAGTTGAAAAGGTTTGAGGTGTTCGTCCCGACTACCAGCTATACAGTTTTCCGCGTTGAATCTGTGGACGAGGAACAAGCTATTGAGTTGGTTCTGTCCGGCGAATTAGAGAGCTATGAAGTCATCGAAGAAACACTTGACCCTGATTCCAATAATTATATGGCACAAGAGGTACAATGAAACCTTTAAGAGATTTTGACGAATTGGATAAACAGGCAGAACGCGAATCAAAAGCAATTACTAAAATTGCTGGCCTACGCCCGAAGAAGAAGGGCCACCAGCAGAGGAAGGCTTTTGGCAGTGGGTTCTATCAGGTTAAGGAGTAAATTATGACAGTATTAAATCTAACTATTGCTGACGTAGATTCCCACTGTGAAATGCTGAGAAAGTGGATACCTGTCTATTGTCTTGGTTCATTCAATATGTCGGAAAGTAGAGAACGAGAATATCTCAACCGCTTTATTGAAACTTTTGGCGACAAAGAGCCTAAAGACAAAGGAGAATAAATTATGAGATACACCAACCCATATAAAATGCCAGATTCTATCTATCGAGCCTGTGCCCCAGCAGACCAACATAAGCCAGACCCTAAAAGAATTGGGGTTACAACTTTAATATCCCCCGTGCAAATTAGAAGTTTGACAATGAAACACTGGGACGAGATAGAGGTTGATGCCTCTGCCCGTCTTTGGGCTGTTTTAGGAGAAGGTGTTCACTTGGTAATGGATAAGTATTCACCTCCTAAAGACAAAGAACAGTTAAATCGAAAGTTAGAGTTTGTAATAGGTGATATGACTATAGTTGGCATAGTCGATACCTTCGATATTAAAGACACAGGAATCATAGAAGACCATAAATGCACAAGTGTTTATTCATTTCTCTTGGGAGTAAAGCAAGAATGGACAGAGCAATTAAATGTCTATGCTTGGCTCGCTGAAAAGAATGGAATACATATTAAGGGATTGAAGATAAATGCTTTTCTTCGGGACTGGCAAGCATCCAAAGCTAATTATGGAACTAAGATTGGTGATGGTGGCGAAATAGAGAGGTGGGGAACACCCAGACAAACAGATTATCCTAAGATTCCTTTTCAATCTGTGGATATACCCTTGTGGCCTCTAAATAAAATTGAAGAATTTGTAAGATTTCGTTTGGCAGAACACCAAAAATGTGTTATCCTTTGTACGGACGAGGAGCGTTGGCGTAGGCCGGAAGTTTGGGCAGTAATGAAGAAGGGTAGAAAATCGGCAGTAGCTTGTAATAGTTATCTTGACGGTGAAAAGATACCTTTTACCAAAGAGGATGCTGAAAAGTGGATGCGGACTAATGCTAAGAAGGGTGAAGATTTATACCTTGAGCAAAGAAAAGGTGCTTGTATAAGATGCCAAAGCTACTGTCAAGTCGCTAACTTTTGCAAACAAAATAAAGGAGAATAAATATGTTAGTGAATGGTTACGAAATTAAACCTGGTGCAAACCTATCTGGTGCAAGCCTATCTGATGCAAGCCTATCTGGTGCAAACCTATCTGGTGCAAACCTATATGGTGCAAACCTAAATGGTGCAAGACTATCTGGTGCAAACCTATATGGTGCAAACCTAAATGGTGCAAGACTATCTGGTGCAAACCTATATGGTGCAAACCTATCTGATGCAAACCTATCTGGTGCAAGCCTATCTGGTGCAAACCTATATGATGCAAAACTAACTGGTGCAAACCTATCTGGTGCAAGCCTATCTGATGCAAGCCTATCTGGTGCAAACCTATATGGTGCAA